>Ga0101944_10001239_pt1 | contig 56198 bp, 43 predicted proteins | sample DewCreD2012metaG_FD_75245 | JGI IMG/M metagenome (GOLD analysis project Ga0101944, IMG submission 75245) | Hot spring sediment bacterial and archeal communities from British Columbia, Canada, to study Microbial Dark Matter (Phase II) - Dewar... ...
CATCATTTGAAACCATTACCAATAAAGACATCGAATATGTTCAACACAAGTTAAACAATAGACCAAGAAAAAAAATGGGATTTTTATCGCCAATTGAATTTTTATACTTAAATTTGTCTAATCAAAAAGTTGCATTTGTGACTTGAATTCAGCAAATGTTCTGATAAAAGTAGAAAATATTTTTTAATCCAGCATTACCATTCTGTTAAGACAAATTCAAAGTGCTGTCTGTGGGGATGTTGTATCAAAAGTAAACGTTCACGCAAAGCCAGCAACGTTTTCGCAAAGAATGGTTCGCTTTTTTTACTGATTTACGTTTTTTGCTTTTTCTCTGTGTGTTTTGCGGTTAATACGTGGATTGGCGAGGGTAAACACTTTCTAACTTCTAAAAAATAATTTTCCCACAGATAACACGGATAGGGCACGGAGCTTTTCTTATCCGTTTTAATCAGTGATATCCGTGGGACACTTTCTTTTCACACGGATGTCACGGATGGGGCACAGATAGTTTGGACGTATAAAATAAACCCACACTCATCAGTGGGCGCCCCATTTCTTATTCGGCTTATCGCTCATCACAAACAGCAGTTCGCCGCCGGCAACAATCTGGCTGTGGCTTATCACGGGGTTCAACAGCGGTTTGCCGTTGAGCGTAGCCGACCGGATATAAATCTTTTCGCTGCTAATTCCGTACGCTTTAACAGTAAAGGTCTTTCCATTATCAAGCCGTAATACAGCGCTCTTAAAAAGAGGTGTACCTATATCATATATTCCATTAGCCGGATTGACCGGATAAAATCCAAGCGACGAAAAAATATACCATGCCGACATCTGGCCACAGTCCTCATTACCCGCGTAACCATCGGGTGTGTTATTATACATCTCGTTTCGTATGCGTGCTACCATGGCCTGCGTTTTCCATGGCCGGCCTGCATAATTATAAAGATAAGCAATATGGTGGCTGGGTTCGTTACCATGCACGTATTGTCCAATAAAGCCGGTCACATCCGACACATGTCCGTCCACCCTCGATGACATACTGAACAGTGTGTCGAGCCGGGCAGCAAAACTGTTTTTCCCATCCATTAGTTTAATCAGGTCATCTATATCGTGCGGCACATACCAGAGATACTGCCATGCATTGGCCTCGGTATATCCCATCACTGCGCGGATGTTCAACGGATTAAACCCTGCAGCCCAAACGCTGTCGGAATTTTTTGCCCTGAAAAAGCCGGTTAACGGATCATACAGATTGCGGTAAAACCGTGCGCGGTTCATGAAATAAGTATAATCACCGGTATAACCCAATGTACGGGCCATCTGTGCCACACACCAGTCGTTATAACATATCTCAAGTGTTTTAGATACCGATTCGCGGTCGTACAGATCGGCCGGATGAAACCCGTACTTTTCGTACACCAGCCAGTCAGATCCGCGATGCGGGTTTACCGAGGTTTCGCGTACAGCACGGTAAGCATCGGCCACGAGAGAGTCGGGCAACAGGTTTTTGAAATAAGCATCCACGATCACCGGTATTGAATGGTTGCCTATCATACAGTAATTCTCGGCGCCCCATAACGTCCATATCGGCAAAAACCCCTGCCGGCGGTGATGAATAATCATACTGTGAACGATAGCCGCATCGGTTTGCGGATGAAGCAGTGTATATAAAGGATGTGCGGCACGATAGGTATCCCACAGCGATAAGGTGGAATAATATTTCCCGGTGGCCGAACGAGCGGTTTGAGAATCAACGCCCCGGTAGTATCCATCCAAGTCGGCGATATTATTAGGCGCGATCATAGTATGGTACAGTCCGGTATAAAAAATCTCTTTCTCTTTCAACGTAGCGCTGATACTTATTTTGTTCAGCTCTTTATTCCACTCCTGATAACTTTCGTTTACGGTCCGGTTGAAATCCCACCGGGGTATTTCACTAATCAGGTTTTTCCTGGCCGACTCAATACTCACCGCCGAGATACCTGTTTTTACATATACCGGCTCATTAGCACGTGTTTTAAAGTCAACAGATGCAATAAACCATTTTCCTTCTCTTTCACGAACACCCCATCCCGGCGAATCGGTGTTGCCGGTCATCTGGATGCGTTTAAATTTTTTCGAGAACACCATCACGAAATAGACATACTGATGGGGCACCCACCCGAACGACAACCGGTATCCCGAGAGTGTGGAGTCGTTCTCGGCCTTCAGATAAAGCCAGGCCGTAAGATCTTTCGTAAGCGGGATTCCGGCTGACACATCAACAATAATATGAGCGCTGTCGGTAGCCGGAAAAGTATATTTATGAAATCCGCAATGGGCAGTGGCTGTCATCTCGGCTTTGATATTATAATCCTTTAACATCACCGAGTAATAGCCGGGCCGGGCGGCCTCTTCGTTGTGAGAGAACCGTGACCGAAACGATGGCCAGTGATTTTTCATAGTCCCCCGTTTAAGAATCAGCGGGCCTGTGGTAGCCATCACCAGAATATCGCCCATATCGCCTACACCAGTGCCACTAAGATGGGTATGACTGAAACCCATAATAGTGGTATCGGTAAAATGATATCCCCCTACCCTGTCCCATCCCTCAACATCCGTATCAGGGCTAAGTTGCACCATTCCGAAGGGCGTGCAGGCACCAGGGAATGTATGGCCATGGCCGCCGGTACCGATAAAGGGATTCACAAAACGAGCATTATCCTGCTGTCCAAAAGATATAGAATAAAAAAACGCAAATAAATATGGAAAAATCTTTTTCATAACAAAGTCATTTATGAAACGAAAATAATCAAATAATCACATATTCATCAACTGAGCCAGGCCTCAAAATCTGATTAAGTTATTCCATTTAGAATTATTCCATTTACAGTGGCTAACTATAACATTTGTACAATCGGTATTAGCGGGTCTATTCTGCTTTTGCAATATCTTTAACAGGTTTTGCACATCCCAATTCACGGATATCGGGAAACAACGGATGGAACTGATTCACCAGAATGCTGTGGGCAATATCTGTTATTTTAGTATTTGCACAATCCAGAATTTCACTATCCGAAGTAGCCAGTATTCCGGATGTATAACTAATAAGTTTTTTATCAACTGCTTTGGCTAATTCATACCTGCTATTAGGTACTCCCACTTTGAATAATTCAGCAATCCGTTATGTTAAGCCATATGATTTGTCTATCCAAATAAAATAGTTTAAACCCCCATCATGCAAAAATTTGAACAGCAATTTCACAGCCCTGTCTATAACTTTACCTCCTGTAATTGGTCTTCCGGCTGAACCACAATCACGAAGCCAACCATCGTTTGCAAGATAAAGCTGCTTTCCGGCAAGGTAATACGACAGCGTAAGAATTATTACTTTCATCAATAAATAAAGCATCCCCTTTAACCGGCTCAATGCGTCTTGCGGCCCGGGAGAGCAACACAACAGAGCGTGCGCTGCTGCCATAAAGCATCATCCGCTCGATACGAGTTAATTTATAATGATTGACAACCAGTAAAAAACATGACCGGACTTATAGTTACGCTCTTTCAGATACATATAATCACGATAGGCATCTTTAAATGCCGGCCTGAATAAAGTGTTGATTTTTTGAATAACAAATGTTTTTTAAAAGTAAAAAACTAACAAACCAAACGCCCAAATTTGCATACAAATGTTTACCATTATTTGTCAAAACGCTTAAAACCATTGCCGGTATTTATGTTTATCATTTTAAATACTCCATATTGCCCATATCAGCTAATTACTTTTAAAAATCAACACCGGTTTATCTTCAGTATTACCTTATGATTGAGAAATTATTATTGTTAGTAAACTGTATATAAAAAAAAAAGCGCCTGAATCCTGATTGTAAAATTCATCCGGAAATCAGCATTGACAAGCGTTTTAAAAGACACGACATAAAACCAAAGGAACAAAAATTACTTTTGACAATAAAAAAACAGGGCTATTTTATTGAATGTATTCATTTTGTTTGTATATTAGCAGAGGATTTTAATAAAAATAAACAAAAAATTATCCACGTATGAAAAAGATAATACTACTGTTAACCCTGCTGGCAGGCATTGGTTATCTCTCGGGATGCAAATTTATCAAGAAGCGCTTTCAAAAGAAGCAGGAAGTAGACACGATGGCTGCCTATCTGGCGCAAATGGATAGTATCCGGATTGCTGATTCAATCTATCTGTCACAGTTAGAACAAACCAAACTTGACTCACTGGGACAAGGAGAAACAGCGCCTGCCGACCAGAACAATAATAAGTATTTTATTATTTCAGGCAGTTTTAAAACCCCGTCTTTCGCCGAAAGGTATCTCCAAGACATGATAGGCAAAGGGTATAAGGACTCCAAAATTGTACAGGCAAACAATGGTTTTAACCTTGTATCCATTGCATCGTTCCCTGATTTCCGGAGCGCGGTTAATGAGATGAAAGCCATCCGCAGTCAGGCCGAAATGGAAATATGGATTTATATAGCGAATTAATTTCACAATAAAACCACAGTAAAAGCAAAGAATTCCGGTTCTTTGCTTTTTTTATTTCATTTAATTGTACCGAGCCATGCTCTCAATACTTATTCCGGTATATAACTATGATGTTCGAATGCTCGTATCATTGCTGAATCAACAATGCACAGATGCCTGCATCCCCTTCGAAATAATTGTTATGGATGACGGATCGGATCAGGAAATCATACAACTGCATAAAGAGATCAGAAGCTTCCCGGCAGTAAAATTTATAGTCAACGAAAAAAATACAGGCAGAGCAGCAATTCGTAACCGGCTTACCCGTGAGGCATCGTATAACTGGCTATTGTTCCTTGATTGTGACGGAATGCCTGTAACAAACCATTACATTTCAACGTATCTTGCGTACAGCAAAACCCGACAGGGTGTGATTTGCGGAGGAAGAATTTATCCGGAACAGCAACCCAAAGCCGACCGGATTTTACATTGGCTGTATGGTAAAAAAAACGAATCAAAGCCAGCAACTATAAGACAAATAAAACCATACCGGTCGTTCATGACTTCCAATTTCATGATTGAAAAAGGAATCCTGATAAAATATCCTTTTGATGAATCTATTACCGGCTATGGACACGAAGACACTGTATTCGGTTTACAGATAAAACAACTGGGCGTGCCGGTAATTCACATCAACAACCCGGTTATACATAACCAGCTTGAACCGGCAGCCGTCTTTTTATCCAAATCAGCACAGGCGGTGCAAAATCTCGCAATGCTTACTATCAAATATCCTGCACTGAAAAATGAAGTAACACTGCTGAGATGGTACTTCGGCTTTTTTCGATTTATAGCGCGACCGGTGGCCGTGCTGGCGGTTAAAACCGAACCGGTAATTATAACCCTTCTTTCGGGCGCCCATCCGTGGTTATGGCTTTTCCCGGTATTTAAGCTGGGTTGTTTAAAAAAAACACTTCGAGACAGACCTGCATTATGAATGTTACTGACTACAGCCGGCTGGAAGCACAATTTGACGACTATTTCAGTTCGTTCAGCACCGTAAACCCGGTTATTACACGAAATCTGGACATCAAATACCACCATTCAAAACGGGTATGCGCAGCGGCATCTGTTATTGGCGGCGGAACCGGACTAAACGGCGAAGAATTGTTCCTTGCGTCGGCATGCGGCTTACTGCACGATATTGGGCGGTTTGACCAATATGTCCGTTTCGGCACTTTTGCCGACAGCAAATCAGTTGATCATGGGGATCATGGCGCTGAAATCATCAACACGAAAAAATGGCTCCGTTTTTTTACTCCGCCCCATGACCAAATTTTGATTTCCTGCATCCGCTATCATAACAAAAAAAACATTCCGGACAACCTGACCCCAAACCAGCTACACTATGTAAAACTGGTCAGGGATGCCGACAAATCAGATATCTACAAAGTAATTGCAGAGAATTATATATCGGAAAATCCTGACCGTTCGCTGGTGCTAAATCTAAGCACTGAGCGCAAAATGTCAGCCCCCGTAATTGAGGCCATTCTGCAAAACCAATTAGTAGATAAATCATTGCTTCAAACAATAGATGATTTCCGTCTGCTGCAACTAAGCTGGATCTTTGACTTTAATTTTGCCATCTCAGTCAGAATGATTGAAAAAGCCGGGTACTTCAGCCAATTACTTAAATCACTGCCGGCTGTTCCTGAAACAAAAGAAATTGAAAAAATCATTAACGAAAAAATCCGTCATATCCTTACCCGGAAGAATGAAATCAAAACCTTGTAAATCGCCCGATTTTTAATACATTTGTCTACAAACTTTTTTTATAAAAATGAAAAAAATAATTATTCTGACATTAATTACAATAAACTGTAATTCTTTTGCACAACTGCTGCCATCCGATTCGGCTAAAATGCAATGGTTTTATACGGCTAAACTTGGCATATTTATGCATTGGGGAATTTATGCCGTTGACGGGACAGCCGAATCATGGGCATTTTTCAGAAATGAAGTTCCATACAACCAATATATGGCACAGAAAAATGGATTCACCGCTTCAAAATATGACCCTGAAAGCTGGGCTGCGCTATTTGTTGAAGCAGGCGCCCGGTATGCGGTGCTCACTTCCAAACATCATGATGGTGTAGCTTTATGGGATACCAAATACAGCGACCTGAATGTTGTTAAGGCAACGCCCGCGGGACGAGACCTGATTGACCCTTACTGCAAGGCCATGCAAAAAGCAAATCTTAAAGTTGGAATATATTTTTCGCATCTCGACTGGTCGCATCCCGATTATGCTTCGGTGGCATCGCATGCTGTATTATTTGACGAAAAAAGAAATCCGTTTTCTTACCCGCCAAAAGGCAAGGAAGACATCTTCAGATGGGAAAAATTTCTACTCTTTCATCGTGGACAAATAAAAGAATTATGCACCTTGTATAAACCCGACCTGCTGTGGTTTGACGGCACATGGGAACGGGATGATGAGCACTGGCGCATGAAAGAATTACGCGACTCTATTCTGGTATGGAAACCCGGTGTAATCCTTAATTCGCGGATGCGGGGATATGGTGATTATGAAACACCCGAACAAGCCATACCGGTTACACGGCCGGATAAAAAATGGGAACTGTGCATGACCATGAACAACTCATGGGGATACCGCCAGAGCGATACCAATTATAAAACACCGCTTGAAATTATCCGCACTTTTGTTGAATGCATCGGTAATGGAGGCAACCTGCTGCTTGATATAGGCCCCATGGAAGATGGCACCATTCCTAAGCCCCAGATAGAGCGGCTGAAAATCCTTGGCCAATGGATCCGGCGGAACGAACCGGCCATTTACTCAACCTCGGCAGGGTTACCCTTAGGTCATTTCTATGGCCAGTCAACACTATCTGCCGATAAAAAAACTATTTATCTTTTTGTGTCCGATCAACCACACGAATACATCCCGCTCAAAGGTATCAGGAATAAAATAAAATCAATCAACGTACTGGCAACCGGAGAACAATTAACATATAAAATCAGCGGAGGCGCGCCATGGGTTAACATTCCCGGAGATATACATATTTCACTGCCCAAAAAATATGATGATTACATAACCGTTATTGCCATTGAACTTGACGGAACGATTAATCTGTATCACGACAAAGGATATTAAACAAAATTACTATGGAAAACATTGCTTTATTTCCCGGATCGTTCGACCCATTTACTTTAGGCCACGAAGCCATTGTACGAAGAGCCCTGCCGCTGTTCAATAAAATAATTATCGGAGTAGGAACCAATTCAACCAAAAAATATCTGTTCAATGCCCGGCAACGTGCCCAATGGATTCAGCAATTATTCAGCGACAATCCCCGTATCAGCGTATTATGCTATGAAGGATTAACCATTGATTTCTGCCGTAATCAAAAAGCCCGCTGGATACTGCGAGGTTTGCGCAGTATGGCCGACTTTGAATTTGAACGCACAGTAGCCCAAAGCAACAAATCAATGTACGGTGATATTGAAACATTATTTCTGCTTACCGATCCGGAGTATACCTTTATCCATTCATCGGTTGTACGGGAAATAATCATTAATGGTGGCGATATCAGCAGTTTTGTACCGCCATCCATTTCGAAAGAAGCGAAAAAACTGGCAGCACAGTAATTTTATGTCCCAACCGGCTGGAATATTACATGTCATTCTGTTTTTTTCTTTTAATTGTCTTTCTGTATACAGCCAGAAAACAGTTCGTATTGAAGGGAAATCGAAAGATTACGCCGGAGACACCTTATTTTTTACCATTGAAAATAACTTTATTACAACGGATGAAAGCATTATAGCGGTCGCTGCCATAGGGTCATCCGGAGAGTTTACTGCTGAATGGAAAACAGAAAAACCGGTTTATGTTTTTTTCCGTCACGGGATATTCAAGGCCGGATTATTTGTCGAGCCCGGCATATCTTATCATATCGCGCTACCTGAAAAAAAAGAAAAAGACACGGCCGACATGCTGAACCCCTATTTCAGCGAGTTTGAGGTAACTGCTTCAATTCTTAGAAAAACTGAAATTTCAACCCGGCAAATCCTTTCAGTTAAAGATGATCTCAACCGGCTAATTAATAATTATGATTTACTTTACGACAGTATCCAGACGCTGATTGCTCCTGCGATAATGCAAGGAATAACACCAAGGCAATTCGATACATTGACACTTTCGCTTACCCGTTACAGTGATACAATATCACAACCTTTTGCAGCGCACTATTTTTATTACCGGATTTGCCAACTCCGGTTCAAAGCACTAAAAATGAGTCCTTCGCACGGATGGCACGACTTCTTTGCCGCTAAACCCATTTCTGTTGACCATCCGGCCTGGCAAAGCATGTTCCTGAATTGCTTTAACAGATGTTTTAATGTATTCTCAACAGGAAAAAAAGGTCATTTATTTGAATCAATCATCCAGAATGACACCAGCATATCCAAACTCCGCGAGTTTGTATCAGAAGCCATCTTCAGCAAAAATGACACACTTGTTGACCTGGCCATTATCAAAGGTATTTTTGATGCTTTTTACAGCACCGGTTTTGATAAACACAAGTTGCTCCTTTTGCTCGATTCGGTTTCAGTAACAACGACAGGAGAAAACATAAAAAAAATTGCAATAACCATAAAAAACGACTTAGCCCGTCTGATGCCTGGAATGCCGGCGCCCTGGTTCAATTTAACCGACTGCCAGGGAAAAAGCATTACGCCGGACGCATTTTATGGACGCTATATTTATCTTAACTTCTGTAATTCAATTAATTACACCTGCCTGAAAGAGTATAATATCCTCGCCGACTATCACCAGCGATTTGGAAAGCAATTGCAGATTATCACAATATTTACGGGTGAAAGCTATGAACGGATGAAATCGTTTGCCGGTAATAACAAGTACAACTGGCTATTTGTCCATGCCGGTATAAATCCTAAGATACATATTGATTATAAAGTAAAAGCATTGCCATGCTATTTCCTTATCGGTCCGGACGGAAAACTGCTTCTTTCTCCTGCTCCCTCGCCAGATGAACGTTTTGAGATTTATTTTTTTTCCCTGTTGCGCGATGCCGGTATGATGTATAAAGACAATTCAGGGTTTAATCTTTTAAAATAAATCCCTCAGCGAAGCATACATCTGTTCAACGATTTGCGGCAACCTGTCACGACTAATCCAGACGGCTTCGGTAATACCTTCTTTCAGTTGTGGTACAAGTAATTCATTTTTCCCGTTCATCATTTGATACCAGTGTGTAATTTTCAGTACCCATCTATCTTCCAGCCGAAAGGTATGATATGTGGGATGGAGATACCGTATAATAGATAAAGATTTCAATCCGGTTTCTTCCGTCACCTCACGAAGCGCCGTAGCCATCAAATCTTCATTCTTCTCACATTTCCCCTTAGGGAGATCCCAATATCCTAACCGCTTAATAAATAGCGTATTACCCTGTTTATCTTGCACAACACCACCGGCAGCAGGTACTGTTAAAAAAAAGCCGGAAAAAACGTCAAATAATTCGTCAGCAGAACTTCCTGTTATAACCAGGGCAGGTAATGAAGAATTAGCGTAAAAAGTATTCAGTTCAGCATATAAATTTTCCTGAGAAGTGAAAGTAACCTCCTTCATGCCAGGTATAAACGCCGGTTTTATACCATTACTGCATAAGAAAACTATGCGGTGATTATCAAAAACTTTATAAATTTGCGCCGACATGACAACTGAAAAAAGTATTGCACAATTATTATTGCAAAGTAAAGCAATAATGCTTCAACCTGCAAACCCATTTGTATGGGCATCAGGTTGGCGTGCGCCAATTTATTGCGACAACCGCCGTACACTATCGTTTCCCGAGATCCGAACATCTATAAAAGAGGCCTTTATTCAGATAATCCGCGAAAAGTTCAGCGATATTCAATGTGTTGCCGGTGTAGCCACAGGAGCCATAGCTCAGGGCGCGCTTGTGGCCGATGCCCTTCAACTGCCTTTTGTGTATGTGCGGTCGGCTCCCAAAGATCATGGACTGGAAAATCTTGTAGAGGGTATTATTGAGCCCGACAGTAAAGTAATAATCATTGAGGATCTGGTATCTACCGGTTCGTCATGTATTAAAGCAGTACATGCTTTGCGTCAAGCAGGGGGTCAGGTGGCTGGATTGTGTGCTATATTTACCTATGGTTTCAAAGTAGCGACAGAAAACTTCAAAAATCATGAATGCCCATTCTATGCTCTTACTAACTATAACGCAATCATTGATTTAGCCCTTGAAACCGGTTATATTAATCCGGACGAACTTCAAATCCTGAAAAGATGGCGCGAAAATCCCGAATCGTGGAGCAAATAAGTCATTTTAAGCCCATTCATTGATTATTCGGTTAATAATATTACATTTATACGCTTTTCGTCTGATAATGTATGGATTATAAAATATTAATTGCAGATTTCGACCCCAAATCCCTGGAAGAATTAAAAAATTTCTTTCCTCAGGGAGATGAATATGATAACTATACATTATTATCTGCTACAGACGGTAAAGAACTTTTCGACCAGCTTGAGCAATCTCCGGATATCATTCTGTTAAATTCGCCGGAAATCACCGACGGGCTCGAAATCATTCAGGCATTGAGAGAAAACCAAAATTCACGGTACACACCCATACTTTTTATACTTGAAGACAATCAAACGGATGGTATTGAGAGTATTTTTCAGTTCGGGATTATTGATTTCGTATTCCGTCCATTAAAAAAAGATGAACTGATTCTGCGCACACGCTCTGTACTTTTTAAGAACAGTTTCTTCCAGCGGTTTATGAACCAAGCCGAGCAACTTGAGTTATTGGCTACAGTAGCCAGTAAAAGTTCAAACTCCGTAGCCATTATCAATCCGGACGGAAAAATTATCTGGGTGAACGAAGGGTTCGAAAATATGTACGAATGTACGTTAGATGAGTTTATTGAATTATTCGACCAAACACTTCTGAATCCCGATCATAACACCTTGTTTAACCAGTCCATTGCCAAGAGCATTGAAGAACGAATTAATGTTGTGTACGAAAACCACTGGTTCACCCGGTCAGGGAAAGAAAAATGGATTCAGACAACCATTACACCGATAATCAACGAACGGACGGGGCATGTATCCCGGTTGATAGCCATTGAAACCGACGTAACAAACCTTAAAAAAGCTGAAGCACGGCTCGAAGAACAAAACAAATACCTGCTTAAAGTAACCCGCCACCTTGAAACCACAAACGAAATTCTGGAAAAACAACGGGTAGAAATCGAAAAAGAGCGTCAGAAGGCCGATGACCTGCTGTTCAATACATTTCCCTACACTATTGCCAAACAATTAAAATCGAAAGGCGAGGCACGATTAAAGCGCTACAAACTGGTTACAGTATTATTCACTGATTTCAAAGGTTTCACTACCCTGTCGGAGCAATTGGATATTGAAGATCTGATCAAACAGCTCAGCAACTACTTTGAACGGTTCGAAGAAATTATTATTCCACATTACGTTGAAAAGATCAAAACCATTGGCGATTCCTTTATGTGCGCCGGCGGGTTGCCGCTGAGCAATAAAAGCAATCCTATTGATGTCGCTCTGTGCGGTCTCGAGATACAGGAATTTGTACGGCAGCAGAACGAAATACTCAAAGCCGAAAACCGGCCCTTGTGGGAACTCCGGTTAGGGATACATACCGGTGAAGTAATTGCCGGTATCATCGGAAAGAAAAAATTTGCCTACGATACCTGGGGTGATACCGTAAATACTGCAAGCCGGATGGAAACATCCGCTGAACCCGGAAAAGTGAATATATCGGGCGATACGTATAAACATATTAAAGATTTTTTTGACTGCACCTATCGCGGAAAGATCAGTGTTAAATACAAAGGTGAAATGGAGATGTACTTTATTAACCGATTGAAACCCGAATATTCGGCAGATGAAAAAGGAATCTTTCCAAACGAGGAATTCAGCCGTATCCTGTCTACCTATTGATATGCACTTAAGATTTTTTTATCCATTACTTGCATTATCGGTATTTACACCACAAGTCCTTTTTTCTCAGCCGAAAACATACATAAAAAATTATCAGTCACTTGCCGTAAAAGAAATGAAGCGCAGTGGTATTCCTGCAAGTATAACTCTTGCGCAGGGAATGCTTGAGTCGCAATATGGCAACAGTATGCTGGCAAAAAAAGCCAACAATCATTTTGGGATTAAATGTCATAGCTGGAAAGGCCGCAAAGTATACATGGATGATGACAAGCGCCACGAATGTTTCCGGAAATACGGGAGTGTATATGAATCGTATAAAGACCACAGCAATTTTATTATGAATTCACCCCGTTACGATTTCCTGTTTGGATATCATCGAACCGACTATAAATCGTGGGCAAAAGGTTTAAAAAAAGCGGGCTATGCCACCAATCCCAAATATGATGATTTGCTGATAGACCTTATCGAAAAGCATGAATTGTATAAACTAGACAGAGGGATTACGGTATATTCCGATAAAGAAACACCGGAGCCGGGACAGGGACACACCATCCATATTCGTAACCGGGTAAAATATGTAGTAGCAAAAGAAGGCGATACCTACAAATCGCTGGCACAGGAATTAAAAATGATGCCCTGGGAGATCTACCGGTATAATGATTTACCAAAAGATGCCAGTATAACACCCGGACAGGTTATCTATACCCAACCCAAACGGAATAAATCGGAGCACGGTTATGATTTTCATATTGTAGTAAACGGTGAAACGATGTACACCATAGCCCAGAAATATGGCATACGGCTTGAAAAGCTCTACAAACGCAACAAGATGAAACCCGGTGAACCACTCAATGAAGGACAAAAACTCTGGTTACGGAAAAATAAACAACCAGAGGAAAATGATTTTATTGATTTCCAACCCGATTAATTGTATTTTCAACAGATTGCCGAAAGAAAGCCGGTCTGGAGGGACTCGAACCCTCGACCCCATGATTAAGAGTCACGTGCTCTACCAGCTGAGCTACAAACCGGTTACTAGCCGGCAAATATACAAAATAGGATTTAATTGAACACCGTTCAGACAAGAATCATCGGTAATCAATAATCCCCATTCGAAAAAATCAATATCAGCAAGTTTTTTTTACTTTTATACCATTGGCATTTAGATCAAATTTTTTACTTCATTAAGTCAATAACCGGCCATGTGGGATTCATTCATTAGCGATTATCAGTCGTACCTGAAGCTTGAACGCTCACTTTCGGTCAATACCATTGAGGCGTACCTTGATGATGTTCAGAAACTGGCATTGTTCATTGAAGATAAATATCCCGGTTTTAATCCCGGCGATATAGGATTAAATCACCTGAAAGAATTCCTCGAATGGAGCAACAGGTATAAAATGAGTGCACGGTCGCAGGTTCGGCTTATTTCAGGCATAAAAAGTTTTTTCGGTTTTCTGATGCTTGAAGATCTGATCAATGAAAATCCATCAACACTGCTTGAGTCGCCCCGTATAGGCCGGAAACTGCCGGATGTGCTTACCCTGGCCGAGATTGATGCAATACTATCGGTGATTGACCTCTCGAAACCGGACGGACAAAGAAACAAGGCGATGCTTGAAACTCTCTACAGTTGCGGGCTACGTGTTTCCGAACTGGTTAATCTGAAGCTATCACAATTACATTTTACCGAGGGCTTTATTCGTGTATTAGGCAAAGGGAACAAAGAACGACTGGTGCCTGTAGGGCATACGGCCATTAAAGAGATTGATCTGTACACCAAACATATACGCAATAAATTAATCATTAAAAAAGGCCATGAAGACATCCTTTTCTTAAATCGTCGCGGCTCACGACTCACGAGGGTGATGCTATTCACCATTATCCAGCGGCTAACTACTCTGGCCGGAATAAAAAAGAAAATCAGTCCGCATACGTTCAGGCATTCCTTTGCATCGCACATGGTTGAGCGCGGAGCCGACCTGCGTGCTGTACAGGAGATGCTGGGACATGAATCAATTCTTACTACCGAAATATACACACATCTCGACAGCCGGTATCTGCGGGATGCAATACTACAACACCATCCCCGTTCGGCAAAATGAGCAGAAAAGAAAAATACAGCCGGTTAATCCGTTTTTTTCTCAAAACCATGACTAATCCGGAAACCGAACTAATTTACGCCGATGGTTACCAATTGCTGGTTGCAGTCATTCTTTCGGCACAGTGTACCGATAAACGGGTAAACCTTATTACTCCGGCGTTCTTCCGTCGCTTCCCCGATGTATATGCACTGTCAAAAGCCGGAAACGACGAAGTATTTTCCCTCATCCGGAGTTGCTCGTATCCCAATGCCAAAACACAGCATCTTGTGGGTATGGCAAAAATGCTGGTCGAAAAATTTAATAGCACAGTACCCTCCGATATCAACCAATTAATGCAATTACCCGGTGTTGGCCGCAAAACAGCCAATGTTATCCTGAGCGTGATCTTCAATCAGCCGGCATTTGCTGTAGACACCCATGTAAAAAGAGTTGCGGCACGTATCGGCCTTACGCCTTCATCGGCAAATGTACTGAAAGCAGAAAAAATCCTAACCCAAAACTTTCCGTCACACTTAATTCCCAAAGCACACCACTGGCTGATATTACATGGCCGGTATGTTTGTAAGGCGCGCAACCCCGATTGCGCGGGCTGCGGGATAAATGATATTTGTAATTATTTTAAAAAACGCAAAAAATAGAACCATTTGATATTTAAGCTTTTTAATGAAAAATTCCTATTTTTGGGGAAATAAGGATTTCCAACTATGAGATATATTGCAAAACTATTAATTGTAATCAGTATCCTGCTCCTTCAATCGTCCTTCTCAATGGAGCGCATTGATTACCGGAAAGCCAGATTTAAAAATGTCTGTAAGGTATTAAAAGATGATGTCCTGCTTTATTTAATTTTTGTTGACAGCAAAGAAACATCGCCATGGACAGAATTCGATATTCAATCAACACTTGATTCAATGGAACTTGCGGTTGCATGGCTCGAGAAACAAGCCGCCACACACAACATCAAACTGAATATCATAACCGATTACTATATCGGGCCCTCTTACACCACTATTAAAAAGAAACTACCCGAAGGTTCGGTGATACAATCTGTTTATAAACCAAATCTCCGGCAGGGCTTGCTCAACCTGAATGATTGGGCAGACAAGGTAGCCAGAGAAGCAGGCAACGCCATACAACCCGGGAAAAAAGACGGTATTCCGGACATTGATAAACCGCGCAACAAAGAACGGCTCATTGCTTACCTCAGAGATAAATATAATGTTGAAAGCGTAGCTCTGCTTTATATGGTAAATAATTACTATAAAGACGATATCTCTATTTCGGTCAATACCATGAATGACAACGATGTTGAATTTTCGATTGTCAGTTACAAATACCCATCCGAGATTGCGCATAATATGCTCCATCTTTACGGTGCCGCCGATTTGTACGAAACACCATTCAGAAAAAATAAAAATAAAATCGAATTAGCCAGGCAGCTATACGCACTGGATGTCATGCAGGACCCCTATGCCAAACAAATTAACAAACTTAACCTCTCTCCCTTTACCAGATATCTTATCGGATGGACGGATACACCCGATCCCGAATATAAAGATTTGTTAAAAGATAATGTTATAATTAGCTTTTAATCAATGACATAAATTCAATATCATTGAAGAAATAATCTTTTATGTTTATAATAATTGATAAATCATTATTTTTGTTTCGTGTTTTAGTTTTGGACTTTTTGCTTATATTTGTTAAAAATCGTTTTACAATAGGAATTATAGAAAAAAATATTAATTTTACCCTTACCTAAAATAAACAATATGAAAATGTACAGAGACACAAGATTCTCCTTAAAAGCCAAACAGAATCTTTCCGTATTGCTTCTTGTTCTGTTTTTTATAACGACCGGATGCGGCGGTGGTGGAAAAGGGACTGATGAAATCAATGTGGATGAAGATGAATTAAGTCAGGATTTACAAGAGCTTAAAAGTGATTTGAATTCCACAAAAAAGATTTTCTATTCTCTGCCTTCGCCACTCGAAACAGCAATGTTGCTCAAGAGTGCCGGCGCACGGTATGACGAAGAGTTGCTTAATCCTGTCAGCAACACATCCAAATATACCACAAACAAAAAGATGGCGCTAAATCTCGGTATCTATACCACTGATTTAAGTTTCGCCAGTTTATATGACCAGACACAAACCTCTATTAAATACATGAATGCATCCAAAGAGGTAGCAAGCCGTTTGGGTATACTTGATATTTTCAGCGACACAACCATTAAACGGCTTGAAGAAAATGTAAACAACAGGGATGTGATTATGGATATCATTTCTGAAACCTTCATGAACTCCAGTTCGTATCTTGTCGAGAATAACCGCGCAGCCATCTCGGCCATCGTCCTTATTGGCGGATGGATAGAGGGCTTACACATTGCCACCAGCTTGGTTAATGCAACCAATTTCGACAATAACAAAATGGTAGACCGTATTGCCGACCAGAAATTTTCCCTTGATATTGTAATTAAACTCATCGAAAAATACAGCTATCATGAAGATGTTGCCTCGCTTCTGGTAACCATGAAAGAAGTGAAAGACATCTATGATAAGATTGAAATCCGGACGACTAAAATCGAACCGATGAAAGATGAATCAAATAATGTAACAACATTGAAGTCAAGTTCAAAAATTTCAATAACACCTGAAGTATTCAATGAACTTACGCTTAAAATTAAAACTATCAGAAAAAGTTTTGTTTCATAAAATAAACCAAACATCATGAAAAGATATTTTCAGTTAATACCGGTTGTAGTATTGTCTGCGGCTTTATCGGTTAATTCTTTTGCACAATGTAAAACATTTGCAAAGAATGTGTGTAAGCCCATCCTCGACCCCTTTATCCATGATGGCAACTATAATGCCGCAATACTCACCGAGGGTGAAGAAGCAGAACTATACAAAACTTTTTACTCGGGTCAGGTTTACCGTATTTCTATCTGCGGATCTGAGGCATTACCTAAAATTCAGTTCAAGGTAATTGACAGCGATAACAATGTGCTTTACGACAATAAATCAAATGGTTATTCACAAACCTGGGATTTTAAAACCGAAGCCAGTCAACAGTTAAAAGTTTACATCAAAGTACCGGCCAGCGGGAAAAACCAGGAAGAAATAAACAGCGGTTGCGTCGCTATTATGTTTGGTTTTAAAGACGAATAGCAGTTCCGCATCAGTTCACTGACAGGATTTTGTTCAATCGTTAAAACAAAATAATTATGCGGCTACCTGTCCTATTAATTTCATTCTCTCTATTATTACAGATATCCTGTACAAAAGAAGAAATTCAGGAAATACTTAACGAGTCATCCAACACAAGTGGTACAGATAGCGCTCTAACTCAATCAGAACTGATAAGCGGCCTGAAAACTGCACTCACCGTAGGCACCGACTCATCCACCAATATTTTAAGCAAGTTAAACGGTTATTACGGTAATCCACTGGTAAAAATACCCTTACCGCCAGAAGCCGAATCTATCCGCACCAGTATCAATAATCTGTCAAACTCCGGTTTAATCGCATTATTCAGCGGGGTACTTGACGATGAATTTGAAAATGTCGTTTTAGCCATCAATCGTTCAGCTGAAAGCGCAGCTGCCGAGGCAGCCCCAATCTTTAAAAATGCAATTACCTCGTTAAGTATCTCTGATGGTTGGCAAATTTTGCGGGGAGTGAATCCTGCGGCAAAAAAAGAATTAAAAAGTTTTGACAGTTTAGCAGCCACCAATTATTTCATTTCAGTAACCCGCACACCCCTCACCAATTTATATGCGCCAAAAATTGACAATGCATTATCGGGCGATCTCGGATTGGGTTTCTCTGCAAATGATGCCTGGAATACTTTACGAACAACTTACAACAATATTTATAATACGGCAACCACAATGGGCCTTTCCGGCGCTTTATCCAGTGCCGGATTATCGGCTATGCAAACCACAACCATAGGAGAATTTGCCACGGCCAAAGCATTAGATGGTCTTTTCCTTAAAGTCGGCGAACAGGAGCGCCTTATTCGCCGGAATCCTTTTAAATGGGTAGGAACGCTGGTGGAGAAAATCCTGTCAAAAGTTTTTGGCTATCAATATTGATTAATTCGTAAGCATCCGGTGAACTACACCTTGCCAAAGTATTGCTAGGCTGTTATTTTAGTGGCAAAAATTTAACCACCATGAAAAATAGCAGAGAACAGGAAATGTTTGCATTGATTGAAGCCAGCCGGCAATCCGGTATCAGTAATCAGGAATTCATTAGCCAGCGAGGTTTAACAATGCATACCTTTTATTACTGGAGAAGGAAATATAACCAGCGCCACAATAGTGGTAATTTGATTCCGGTAAAAACCAGCAGAATATCCTCCGCTACCACAATTGAATTATATTTTCACCAGGGAGTCAGAGTTGTAGTATCGGGCATTGATGCAGTAACTACCGTTAAAGCATTGCTGGATTTATAATGTATGTTTTCCCTTACTTCGGGTCATCAGTACTATTTGTATAACGGGTCAACCGATATGCGGAAAAGTTTTGACGGGTTAAGCGGATTGGTTCAGACAGAATTGCAGCGTAACCCCATGTCCGGCGAAGTATTTATTTTTATTAATAAACGCCGGAATAAAATCAAGTTGCTGCATTGGGAGCACGGAGGTTTTATCTTGTATTATAAACGATTGGAAGGAGGTACGTTTGAAAAAATCAGCATTAACACAACAACAAAGAGCTGCTATATTGAATGGTCTTCACTTGTTATGATGATCGAGGGAATATCAATAAAACACTCAATAAAGCGAAAACGATATTTGCTAAAAAGTGGTGAAAAATGATAATGAAAAAAATGCTTGCAGCGCCTGATTTTATTATACTTTTGCAAGTGTGAAAGAGGAAACAAAAAATATCGACTCACAAGAAATAAGCGTCGAAGACCATGTTGCCTTAGTGGCACGATACGAAGCACTTCAATTTGAAAATTTATATTTACGCAGTGAAATAGATAAGCTCAAGCGGTTGATCTTTGGTGCCCGTAGTGAACGATTTGTAAGCAGCACTAACCCTTCACAACTACTACTAGGATTAGACACAGAGCCAACACCTCCTGTAACAGAAGAAAGAGAGAGCATCAGTTACGATCGCAAGAAGAAGCAGGGTAAAGAAAATGCTATACCAGTACGTCAGGCACTACCGGCACATCTATACAGAGATGAAATTGTTATTGAACCTGAAAACAAACCCGAAGAAGCCGTTAAAATCGGCGAAGAAATCACCGAGCAATTAGAGTATAAGCCGGGCACGTTGTATGTTAAAAAGTATGTGCGTCCAAAGTATGCCGTTAAAAGTAAAGAAAAAGTCATTATCAGTGATCTGCCTTCATTCCCAATAACCAAAGGCATTGCCGGACCGGGTTTGCTCGCTCATATATTAATCAGTAAGTTTGTTGATCACCTACCATTTTATCGTCAGATACAGCAATTTAAACGTCAGGATGTAGAAATAGCATCTTCCACAATGAATGATTGGCTTACTGCTTCCTGCAATCTACTATCTCCATTGTATGATAAGTTGAAAGAAAAAATACAACAAAGCGATTATATCAAGGCGGATGAAACACCAATTAATGTACTCACAGAAGACAAGCCGGGAGCTTCACATAAAGGATATCATTGGGTATATTACAGTCCGCATGAACGCTTAGTCTGTTTTGATTACCAAAAAAGCAGAGGCCGGGAAGGCCCCGATGAATTTTTAAAAGATTATCGGGGCATACTTCAGACCGATGGATATGCCGTCTATAATACTTTTGAAAAATCGGATAAAATAACAATGTTAGCTTGCCTGGCACATGCCAGAAGGAAGTTTGATGAAGCAAAAAACAATGATCAGCCACGAGCAGAGTATATGCTTTTACAGATACAAAAGCTTTATGCTATTGAGAGATTAGCCGATGATCAAAATCTGAGTTATGAAGATCGTGGATTGCTTAGAGTAAAAAAATCAAAACCGATTCTGGATGAAATAGAACATTGGCTGAAAGAAAATATTGTTCAGGTATTACCGAAGAGTCAAATAGGCATAGCTATTGCCTATATAATATCACTATGGAGCAGATTAAAACGATACGTCGAAGATGGCAGATACGAAATTGACAATAATAAAATCGAGAACAGTATACGCCCTGTCGCTATTGGCCGTAAAAATTATATGTTTGCCGGTTCACACGAAGGAGCGAACCGTGCGGCAATGATGTATTCCTTTTTGGGCACCTGTAAAATAAACGATATTGAACCCTTTACTTGGTTATCTGATACCTTATCCCGGATCGCCGACCATAAAGCCAACCGGCTTGAAGAATTACTCCCGGTAAAAAAAGCATAGTCGCCCTTGCGAGCAAAATTAATCATTGTTTAAATGGGAATCCGGACGTGGTTCACCGGATGCTTACATTAATTCAATAGATGTCTCCGTAAAGAGACAAACTAAAATAATCAAGTTTATAAAAAGAGATTATCCGTTTCACCGGACAATCATTCTTTTAATCACAATGTGTCCATTATGTATTACGCGAACAAGATAGATGCCCTTCACCGGATTATCCAATGCTAAATAAGACAAATCATTATCTGTCCGGTACTGCAATACCATAGTGCCGGTAACATCAAAAACATCAATCTGTGCGTTGCTGCATCCAGGTATTGCAACATAGAAACGGCCATCAGACGGAACAGGAAAAACTGAAATATCCTCGTCCTGAACAGATGCAAAGACAGAAGGTGTTTGTGTTACAACATTAACAGTTACTTTATTCTTACTGCTTTTAGTCATTGCCATCAGGTTGTCGTATGTTTTGATATACATATACCGTGTACCCGAAGGGATATCATACCACGTAAATGAAAACGGATAAGTTGAATCAACACCGCGCAGTGTATTTCCGGTTCCGCTTATACTATCATAAAATTCAACCTTTTGCACGTATCCATCGGCATCTTCGGCAAAACAGGTCATTAGCAAACTGTCATGCTGGTTTGCAGTTGAATTGTTTTTGGGAGTAAGCAAAGCACTAAACGGAGTTAAATTAGCAAAACCGCTGGTTGTATATGTTGTAAGAAATCCGGTTTGCAAATCTTTATTTCCGGCCTGATCGGTAACCACCAAAACCGGCTTAAAATCACCCTCAACAGAATAAGTATGAGTAACTATTTTCCCGGTATCAGATACACCATCGCCAAAATTCCACGAATAATTTAAACTCAATCCTTCAGGATCAAGCGAGTTTGAAGCATCAAAAGTAACGGTAAGTGGCGCAGGCCCTGATGTACGGTTAGCAAAAAAAGAAGCACGCGGACCCTTCTCGGCAGGAAGGCCGGAATAAAGAACATCATCATCAGTAAGGGTATATGTTTTAGTTCCAATCTGAACAGTATTATTAATAATTCCTGTACCTGTTGCGGAAACAGAAGGATGAGCCATACCCTTGCGGGCAATTGTTAACACAACCAGATAATCCCCATCATCGCTGCGGAAATGCACAAAACCGTTACTGTCGGTATCCCCAAAAGACGACCCGCGGCGCCGCTTACCAACAGTATAGCGATAATCAGACAATGGATATAAAATAGTACCTCTCATAGTTACACTGTCTTTGCTTGTGATTGTAAAGGTATTTAATGAAGTAGAAATTGAATTGCGCAGGTAGGTACATAATTGCCAGTAATAACCATTATCCGACTCATCACCAATAATGTATACTGCTTTAGCGCCGGTTGCCAGTGAGTCGTAATCAGCCACAAACCAGCGTTTCTGGTTATTCACACCCACATTGTTTTGCACAATGGTTGAAATAACATGTCCGCTGCCGTCCTTACAGGAATAAGGAAACCCTGCAAGTATTCCGGAATTTCCATTGGTAATTACTTTCCGGGTATCCATATTAAACGGATAGAGGGTATTCATTGAACACTTATACACATCGTTCGAATCAACGGTAACACCATATCGTCCACCGCCCACAGCCCATGCAGTCCCTTCCCCGGCAATGCGGTATGATAGCGCATCCGGTCCATTATGTCCTTTGTTTCCACGCAATTTGATGTACATCTGCGCGATCAGATCGTTTGAATCTTTGTATTGATTGCGGTAAGTCATATACCCATTGCCTCCGGTTTCAATAGAAAAACTCTGCCACAGATTATCAGTCATCGGATTCCGGTCGGTTAATGTATCAATATAACAGAGGTACGACCACATAGCGCCCATCCGGTAATTATCATAAGGATTTACTTTTCGAACAGCCATTGTACGGTCGAACCAATATTTGATGGAAGACAGCATACTGTCGCTGACAAAATAAAATGCCTGCGCAAATGAACCTTCACCAGAAGGATGAGGATTATCATCGCCCCAATCAGGATGCATGCCCCCAAAATCACGAAGATCCATCGCTGTAATAAAAGACGAATAAATACTCCAGTAAGTATTCCGGCAACCGGCTATTTCCCTGAAATCACAAGTAGGGATCAACCGCTTAATAGCTATAGTAAAAGGCCCGATAAAATTCCCAAACGGATAATAGGTATAACCAAGACCTTCAATATTCCATCCGCAACTGGTAAATACATCGCCGTAATTATCTACATAATAGCGTACCACTTTTTCGATGGTACGATTCAAATAATGATTGGCATAAACATCATCCGTAGCCAGGAGGCAAATACCGCCGGCCGATCCTCGGATCCCCTGCCAGTTGCTTGCTGTATTCGTATTCTGTTGGGTACCGCCATTATCAATAATACATTTTGCCTCGTTCAGCAATGCGGTTGATACCCATGCCCTGAAGCCGGCTGAATCCCATGAAGGGGAATGATAACAAAAATCGTATGCATAAGAACAGAGCGTTCCGATATTATATGTTGTAAGACCTTTAACCGTTGTTCTCGCCCATCCTGCCGTATCGCTCACATCATTAATCCGTATCGTCACTTTTTGTTTGGCTACCTGAGCATAATAATTACTATCGGTAAGCAAATATAAGAAACCGGCCAATGCTGCTGTATACGACTGATTGTAATCATCTGTTAACGTATCGTTAAAACGGTATGCTTTGCGTATCTCCCGTAAAATAGTGGTATACGGTTCACGGTTAGCCCTTGATTTAAGCCCAGCTATATCGGCCGGAGAAAAAAACAACCGAGGATGTTGCTGTGCAAAAACCGGATATACTAATATTATTGCAGCAAAAAAAACGACTAAAGTTTTCTTCATATAAAACAATTTTAATTAATCATAAATGATAAAAGTAATTTAAAAATCCATTCTGTTGACTGAACATAAAACTTTTATTCCTGATTTATCAGTTAATTAATATCAACTAATAAACGCTCTTGAAAATCAATCCTTTGGTATTTAAACCAAGGGAAGATTTTCTACGGTGATATCGCTTTAGCTATTGCATGGCTATAGCGAGCAAAGTGTCGCCTTCGCTATTATATAGCTACGGCGAACAAAGGGTTACCGGGTACGCTCAAACGGAAAAACCTTTTGATCTGCTTGCAGTTATACAACTGTAAAATCCCGGTTTATCATAATGTTTGATTTATATCCGGCTACAAATTAAGACGATAGAATAAGTATTAAACATCTTCTGTCAATTATATTATAAATTATTATAAAACAATAAATTATAAAAAATGATAATTATCTTTATTTAGAATCATTCTAAATTAATATCTAATTTTACAACATGAAACGAATGCAATTTATAAAAACAGTAACAGGGGCATCACTACTTGCTCCGGGTTTAATAAAAGCATCCGTAAACAGTATAAACCTTAAAAATGTTACGAATATGGAAACAATAAACAGTTTGTCATTTCCGGCGCTACCTTATAGTTATGATTCACTGGAACCATACATAGATAAGCAGACAATGGAAATACATTATACCAAGCATCATAAGGCCTATTTTGATAATTACGTCAATGCAGTCAAATCCACCACGCTGGAACATGCATCTCTGGAAACAATTTTTTCGTCGGTAAGCAAGCAGGCACCGGCAATACGAAACAATGCAGGCGGTTTTTACAATCACAACCTTTTCTGGAGCGTAATGAAGCAAAACGGAGTTGCACCTTCGGCAGCTTTCACAACAGTAATAAACAACAGTTTCAGTTCTTTTGATGAATTCAAACGCTTATTTGGCGAAACAGCTAAAACAAGGTTTGGCAGCGGATGGGCATGGCTTACGATAGATGAAAACAAAAAACTTTTCATACACAGTACACCCAACCAGGACAACCCGCTGATGGATGTCAGCGAAAAAAAAGGAATACCGCTGCTGGGACTTGATGTGTGGGAGCATGCCTATTACCTGAAATATCAGAACCGCAGGCCCGAGTACATTGAAAATTGGTGGAATGTAGTAAACTGGGCTGAAGTTGAAAAACGGTATAATGCTGCAAACGCCTAACTGTGCTTTTGTTTTAGAATAGCAAGTACTGCGCGATCAGACGGGAATGTCAGGTGTTCCATATCAATTGAATTGAGATTCACATACCGGAACGATTGGCTGCCTTCAACATCATCAAAGCAAAATGGTTTATTTACAACATTCAGATCAGTAGGTTTGGTGAGTGAGGCTAGATAATATACTGCAACAATCTGACGGCCCGGATGGAATTGTGATTCGATAAAAAAATCGGTAGTATAAAAATGACGGATATCACAAAGTTCCTGGCCGAGTTCCTCTTTTGCTTCACGCTGCAGGCATTCAATAGTGCCCTCGCCAAACTGTAAACCACCACCCGGAAATTTTGTCATACGCATACCAAAGCGGTATTCGTCACTTAGCAACAGTTCTCCTGCATCCGTACCGATTAATGCATAAACTCTGATTGTTAATGTCATACAATTGCAATCAATGATTATTAATTCCGGCACTTTCGATATACCGGACAGCAGAGTCAATAGCCAAAGGATGAAACCATTTCATCTGTTTATTTTTATTAAAATAAGTAATTTGTTTACGGGCATATTTCCGGGTATTACTTTTGATGCTGACAATGGCCTGATTGAGCGTAATCTCGCCCGCAAAATAGCTGAAAAGTTCTTTATATCCTACAGTATTTAATGCCTGCGGATGAGATGAAATAAATGTGGGATAAAGTGACCGCGCCTCATCCACCAATCCATTCGCAATCATCTCATCTACGCGTTGGTTAATCCGGGAAAACAGTTCGTGACGCGGAAGGTTAAGACCAATAAATAATATATTAAAAGGCCGTTTTTTGGGTTTGTGTGTGAGCAATGATGAATAGGGCTTACCAGACATCAGCGATACTTCAAGCGCTTTAAGAATACGTTTAGGATTTTGCAGGTCAACCGTTTTATAATAAACAGGGTCAAGGGTTTTCAGTTGCAGGCGCAACGAATCAATTCCTTCCTGCTTAAACTTAGTCATCAGATTGGTTCGAATTTCAGGATCAATCTCCGGCAAATCATCAATACCAAAGCATACAGCATCGGTATAAAGCCCGGAACCACCACATAAAATAACCACGGGCGTATGACGAAAGAGCTGCTTCAGTAAATCCAAAACAGCCAATTCGTACATACTTGCATTATAATACTGCGTAATGGAATGGGAATGAATAAAATAATGAGGTATTTCCTGTAAAATATCTTTTGCCGGAACAGCCGTACCAATTGTCAGTTCTTTATAGATCTGACGTGAATCAGATGAAATAATACTCGTATTGTATCGCCTGGCTAATTCAACACTAAAATCTGTTTTACCTACTGCTGTTGGCCCGGCAACAACAATAAGCAGGTTACTCATCGTAACCGTATTCTCCCTCTTCGTCTTCGATATCTTCCAGCCCGTCAATATCCTCAAAGCCGTCGAAATCATCCATATCCTCGAAATCTTCTTCTAATTCCTCAGTAGTTTCGAAATCATCTTCAAACTCATCCATTTCCTTTTTTGCCTTTTTCATTTCTATATCCTCCTTTGTTAAATTACTATTCAGATAAACAATCTTTTCTTTTTTCCCCGATTCCTCATCCTTCAACAACTGTGGTGGCGGTTCGTTTCTCCGGTCAACACAGCAAGGCAAATGATCATTCTTTTCCCCCTTACCGATAAACTCAATAAAAAATAACCGCTCATAAAAAAAATCAAATATATATAACAATCGTTGTTTTTCATTCTTAATATAACTAGAAATTTTTGCTTTTTCCATGGTCGGCCGTTTATCATTATCAGCCATATCCATTAAAGTTATTTCCAGTTCCTTTTCCCAATGCTGGTTAGAAAGGAAAAAAGAAGAAATCTGTGTTTTATCATAGCCCAATTCATTTTGTATGGCCAGATGAAATTCATAAAATGTCTGATCTCCATCTATATCGAAATCCCTGTAGAAATCATCAACTTCATCTGAAATTAACCTGAATCTATATACCATACAAAAGCAATGTGTTCACAAGTTTAATAAAAATTCCATAACATCAATATTATCCGCATAGCTGTATACCTGAGGAAACTGAGTAGAACCAAAGGGGATACCGTAAGAACCATCACGTGTAGCAACACATTGGATATCTGAGCCGGCGGCTTTAATAACTGTGTCGGCATCAGGACGTGAAATATACTCATCATAATACAAAACACCTACCGGCGAGCTAATTGCATTATCCTTTTTCAGCAGTATAAAGCCGTTATCCATGTGCCTGGTAATTGAAAGCAAATATATTGATTTTTGATATTCATAATTATTACAATATTTATTATGATCAGAAATATATTTATACTTCTCAATACCTTTAAAAAAAAGATCAAAATTATAACCGGTAGGCACGAACAATTTCGAAACATTACGACATCCCAAACCAAAATATAAAAATATATCATCAGCAAGTTTATCCATATCATTCTGATTTTCAAAACCATCTAATATAGCCACTGAATTACGGTTCCTCCGGATAATACTAGGATATTTCGCGAAATAATAATTAAAATACCGCGATGCAAGATTACCGCCCGATGCGATTACAGCATCAAACTGGCTGAGTTGTCCGGTTTCCCAATGAATAAACTCTTTAAAACCTGGATTTAAAAATATAAACAATTCGCCGGTCAGCTTCATTAATTGCTGATCTTTTGATGATAGTTTGCCTATAAAATAATTACCCGATACAAGTACGCATAAAAAATCATGAAATCCGGCCATCGGTATATTTCCTGCCATAATCACTCCAATTTTTTTGGGGGATCTGGGATTAAACACTGCCGGATAACTGTTTATCCAGTTGAGAACCTCCTGCTCATCGAGCATAAGGGAAAGAGCATAGATGGCATGCCGGACATTCTCAGCCGTAAACCACTGATTATAATTATGAGCATTATTAATCTCATCCTGAAAACGATCAAAAAAAACCGTATTCAAAGGATTATCAGTTTTATGAATTCCCTGCGGAGTAAACTGACTGAAAAAGTGACCTGTATTGATTATAGCCCGAATCCTTTCATCAGCAGTCATATCGCTATCCGTTACTTTGAGTTTAAACTCTTTTTAATCAGATTGAGCGCTGAACCGGCTTTAAACCATTCGATCTGCTTGGGACTAAAAGAATGATTAAGCAAAACCGTATCGGTGCTGCCATCTTCGTGATGCACAACAAGCGTAACCGGCGCACCGGGCGTTAATGAAGCAAGTCCGGTAATATCAAACGTATCGTGTTCGCATATTTTATCATAATCATACTTATCGTGAAAAGTAAACGCAAGAATTCCCTGCTTTTTCAGGTTTGTTTCGTGTATGCGGGCAAACGAACGGACAATAATAGCACAAACGCCCAGATTGCGCGGCTCCATGGCGGCATGTTCGCGTGATGATCCTTCACCATAATTCTCATCCCCAACGATAATGGTATATACTCCATTTTTTTTATATTCAATGGCCGAGTCGGCCACCGGCAGATATGATTTTACGATTGAATTAAACACGCAGTTTGTTTTATCGTTAAACGCATTAACAGCGCCAATCAGGAGGTTACGGCTAATATTGTCCAGATGCCCTCTGTATTTAAGCCATGGCCCGGCCATGGAGATATGGTCGGTGGTACATTTACCCTTTACTTTGATGAGTAAGCCCAGGTTTTTCATATCTTTTCCATTCCAGGGTTCAAAGGGTTTCAGCATCTGAAGCCGTTCTGAATCATGCCGGATGATTATCTCCACGGCAGAACCATCGGGCAGTGGCGGCTGATATCCATTATCACGGTACTCAAAGCCCGAAGGAGGCAATTCGAACCCTTCGGGACAAATTAGTTTTATCTTCTCATTTTTATCATTTACCAGATCATCAGTCAGCGGATTAAACGTCAGAGAACCAGCAATACTAAGTGCGGTAACCATCTCGGGGGATGCCACAAAAGCATGTGTTTTTGCATTTCCGTCAACCCGTTTTGCAAAATTTCTGTTAAATGAATGGATGATAGAATTTTCCTGCAGTTTATCCACATCACGGCGTGCCCACTGACCGATGCAAGGGCCACAGGCATTAGCCAAAATGGTAGCACCGGCTGCACGAAACAGATCCATCAAGCCGTCGCGTTCCATGGTATACCGGACCTGTTCTGATCCGGGAGTAATATAAAAATCAGATTTAAGCCGCAAACCTGCTGCCAGCGCCTGTTTAATAATTGAGCCGGCACGACTGATATCCTCGTAGGATGAATTGGTGCACGATCCGATGAGCCCAACCTCAAGTTTCTCGGGATACCCGTTATCCCTTACTGCCGAAGCAAACTGCGAAACCGGCCATGCCTTATCGGGGGTAAATGGACCATTGATATGGGGTTCAAGGCGGTTCAGGTCAATCTCCATAACCTGATCGAAATATTTTTCAGGCGACTGATACACCTCTTTATCACCCGTCAGGCAATCAGTTATGGTATTGGCCAGAGCAGCAACTTCATGGCGTCCGGTGGCTTCAAGAAATGCCGACATTTTTTGATCGTAGCCAAAAAGAGAAGTAGTTGCTCCTACCTCGGCGCCCATATTACATATTGTAGCTTTGCCGGTGCATGAGAGCGACTGCGCGCCATCGCCAAAATACTCCAGAATATATCCTGTACCCCCTTTTACGGTGAGCATACCGGCTACTTTTAAGATAACATCCTTGGCCGAAGTCCATCCATGAAGATTACCGGTCAATCTGATTCCAATCAGTTTAGGATTTTTCAATTCCCAAGGCATACCCACCATAGCATCCACGGCATCGGCACCGCCAACGCCAATAGCAATCATACCCAGTCCGCCGGCATTAACAGTATGCGAATCAGTACCTATCATCATGCCTCCCGGGAAAGCATAATTTTCGAGCATAACCTGATGAATAATACCTGCACCCGGCTTCCAGAAACCAATTCCATATTTCTTAGATACTGAACTTAAGAACTCATAAATCTCACGATTTGTGATTGTGGCTGTTTCAAGATCCTCCATAGCGCCCGCTTTGGCCTGAATCAGATGATCGCAATGTACGGTAGCCGGCACTTCGGTTTTTTGTTTTCCCGACTGCATAAACTGCAGCAATGCCATCTGCGCCGTAGCATCCTGCATCGTCACACGGTCAGGTTTAAAATCAACATAATCGGTTCCGCGATTAAAACATCTAATATCTTCCGGTTGATACAAATGGGAAAACAGAATTTTCTCGGCCAGGGTCAATGGACGGTTGAATATCTTACGGGCAGTTTCTACCCTGTTTCTTAACCCGGCGTATACCAAGCGAATCATTTCTATATCAAATACCATATTAATTCATATTTTGTTTAGCATACAAAGATAAGTATTCTGAATTGCTGCAAAAAACAAGCGTAAATAATCTCATTCTATGCAAGAGAAAGTTTTCTGTTGCATGGCAATTAAGAAAACACATAACCATTTATCTTGTCTATCAACAACCTAAATAGTTGTTTTTCTTTCAAGTACTCAGGACGGGATTAACCCAACTAATCCAATAGTTTACCATTTACAATTGTATCTTATTGAATAAGTCGGGATAATAAAATATTTCGTTTTAAGTTGCTAATTAAAAATTAATTAGTATTTTTAACTTGTCGAATATCAGAAATTCTATGAAAGAATTTATAACACCAAAGACAAGAAATTCGCCAGGCATTAACTTCAATCCTGATACAGGAAAATTCATGATAGAAGGAAAATCTATCCTGGAGGATCCTGCCACATTCTATGAAGGTGTATTTAAATGGCTTCATGAATATTTTCAGCAACCACAACCCCTCACCACCGTTGATATTAAAGTAGAATACATCAACAGCAGTTCGTCCAAGTACCTTACTGCCTTTTTCAGGATCCTGGAAAAATATTCGCGTGACGGACATAAATGCAAGGTAAACTGGCATTACGAGAAAGATGACGAATCCATTCTGGAATTCGGCTCACACTTTGAATCAACGATTGATCTCGACTTCTCATTAATTGAATACGAGAACCAATAATTGGCTGATTGTTTTTCGGCACAGTGCTTCCGGCAATAATATGACCCATTCCAAATAACAATCAGCAGTTTGCAGAAATAATTTCGCATTTAACCCGGCTGATAAAAACAATTGAACTATATTATACCATTTGGAATTATAATTTAGTACAAATGTCATCTGTATAATGCCGATGTAACAAATGTTTAGTCCATTTACATTGGACTATTACATTTGTCCAATCGGTATTATTTACTAAACACGAACTATATATGATTAGCATCTGTAGATGTACGACAACAGGGTAATTACATAAAAAAATACACGTTACAACTGTTGAAATCAAATGGTATTTGCAAAATCCCGCGAACTTATTACATTTACAACAAAAAACACAATGATTTTCAGGTACAGATGGTTGATTATTAAAAATATTCTCTGGCTTGCCGTTTTACCTGTTTTTTCGCAAAACAACATTCAATCTGTCGTCCGTGATGCCAAAACCGGCGAACCCATACCGGGTGTTACAATTATATTAAAAGGAACAACAACAGGAACGGTAAGCGATAGTGAAGGGAATTTCTCGATAACAGCAGCCAAAGGGCAAATACTGCGCTTCACATTTATCGGTTACCGCGCTTTTGAAACCGTGATTGGCGAAGGGCCTATACCGGCAATTATGCTCGAGGAGCAGGTTGAAGAGCTTGAAGAGGTAGTTGTTCGCGGATACGGTACACAAAAACAACGCGATGTTACCGGCGCTATCAGCCGCATTGACAACAGCAGCTATTCGCTTCAAACCATTGCATCACTCGATCAGGGAATGCAGGGGCTGGCATCGGGCATGCAGGTCAGTCAGGGTTCAGGAACACCGGGCTCGTCGTCACGCGTTGTGATAAGAGGCACAGGATCTATCAACTCTGGCACCGAACCGCTATATATTATTGACGGTATACCGGTTTATCAAAACGTCAATGGCAATACTTTTGAACAAACAGGAGGAGCAGCAATAGGACAGAACCCTTTGGCCGATATCAATCCCAATGATATTCAATCCATTGATATCTTGAAGGATGCCTCGGCAACCGCTATTTACGGCTCACGTGGCGCTAATGGAGTCATCATCATCACTACCAAGAACGGCTCAAAAGAAAAAACAAAAGCCAGTTTCAGCTACAAAAAAGGGATGACAACACCGGTACGGACATTGCAATTTGCCAATAACCGCGAATGGCTTGAGATGGCCGACCAATCCATGAGCAATATCTCATATCCTGCCACCTTCGATCCCAATGAGCACACTTTTAACAGCAACCTGACCACGCAGCCGGCCGAATGGAGCCGCCTGCGCGCCATGTACACCAATGTTGATTATCTGGATGAATACCTGAATAATGGTTCGTTGCAGGAGATCAATGCATCGGTTTCGGGAGGTACAGAAAAAATGTCATCGTACCTTTCATTTAATATGTATGATGAAAAAGGAATTTCTAAAGGTAATGTTTTTAAGAAATACGGATTACGTACCAATATTGATTATGAGCCCGTCAGGTGGCTCCGCACCGGAACACGTTTCACAGCGAGCTATGTTGACAATAAGCGTCCCATAACCGGCAATTCGGTCACCAGCAATACCGGCGGAAAAAATGACAAAGGGACTATTGGCGGTTTCTGGTCGGCCAATTACAGTGCTCTCCCGTTCTACCCTGTTTATGATGATGACGGCAACTATTTTGATCCGCGATCGGGACATAACATCGTGGCCAGCACCGACCGCGCCAATATCCGCGATGATGTGATGCAATACCGGATGATTGGACTAACCTATATTGAACTTCTGCCGGTAAAACATCTGAAGCTGCGCGGAGAAGCAGCCATAGATTATGTTCATACCGACCAGTTATTCTGGCTCTCGGGGATGCTACGTACAGCCAATGATGTATCATCGCCCCTTGCCTTCGAAAACCAGGAACTAAACCGGACTCCCAATTACGTGTGTTACGCCAATTACGGACAGACGCTAGGAATACACGATTTCTCGGCTACGGCGGGTATTGAAATGAACGAAGTACTCAGACGCCGGCACTATTCAAAAGCCGAGAATCTATCAGTTGATGTCAAAGAAACCGGCGAATTTCAGAATGGCGACAACACCGGCGATATGGACAATATCATCAGCTTGCTGGGCGGTGTTTTGGATAATGAGCGGCGCTTTTCAAATTTTATCCGCGGCAACTATAAACTTAACAACCGCTATCTGATTGAAGGGAGTTTGCGTCGCGATGGTTCGTCTAAGTTCGATGCTTCAAACCGTTGGGCAACATTTGTAGCAGGTTCGGCCGGATGGATCATCACAGAGGAAAAATTCATGAAACCGATACGGCCGGTGAGTTTTCTCAAGGCGCGGTTTACCATAGGTGCTGCAGGTAATGACAAGATACAGAGCAACCGGTTCGAAAGCACCTATGCCACCTGGCCAACGTATGAAGGAGCACAGGGTATGCTTCTCGATCATCTCGGCAATCCGTTTCTCACATGGGAGAAATCTATTCAGAAAGATGCAGGGATTGAAGCCGGTATACTGAAGAACCGCATCACCATAGCTTTCAGCTATTACAACAAAAAAACAACCGATATGCTGCTCGACACGCCCATACCCTTGTCAACCGGTGTTGCCATTGACGATGAATCAACACTAAACGTGGGCGATATGCGCAACAGCGGAATAGAAATAGATGCAACCACCATCAATACAGATCATATCAACGGACTAAAATGGGTCACCCGCATCAACCTTACAACAAATCATACAACTATTCTTGCGCTCACAGATGCCATTGATGAAAATCCGCTGGGTATCACCAATGGTATTACCGTTACACGCACCGGGGGCCGTCTGGCCGCATTCTATCTGGCCGAATATGCTGGCATTGACGACCAGGGATATGAGACAATTTATGAGATTGACCAGGAAAAAGCCAAGGACGGAATCTTCGAGAAAACCGGAAATAAAATACGCGCCACCCAATCGAATATTGATAAAAACAAAATTGTACACGAAAAGAAAACCGGACTCCCAACCTATTTTGGCGGCATTACCAACACATTCAATTATAAAAACATTGACTTCTCGGTTCAAGTGTATTTTCAAGGCGGCAACTATATTTATGATGAAGCCGAAGAAAAACTGTCATACATTGATATAGGCAACCATAACCTGCTGAAATCGGTTTATAATAATACATGGACACCTGAAAACACTGATGCCAAACTACCCCAACTGCGGTGGAACGATCAGCAGACACCGGCGACCGACAATGGAGGCGGAGCACTCGGATCACAAACAACACGATTTTTGCATCGCGCCGATTTTATCAGAATGCGCAACATTACTGCCGGATACCGGCTGCCGCAAAAATGGATTCAGAAACCGGGCATCAGCAATATCCGGTTATATATTAGTGTACAAAATGTTTTCACCATCACCAGATACAAAGGATATGATCCCGAATTTGTGAACCTCGGGGATGAAACCAGCAGAAACCTCAGTCAGGGATATCTCACACAATACAGGATACCATTGGTAAGAACATTCCTGATTGGCTTAGACATAAACTTTTAACCAATGCAGATGAAAAAAATCATTCCATACCTGCTACCGCTTCTTTTTTCGTCGTGCATCAATGAATGGATTGATGACAGGGATCCCCTGACCTTTAAAGAAACAACCATTGAAACAACAGATGATCTTGAACGGCTGGTAACAGGCGCATACTTCATTTTATCATCCGATAAAAACGCGCTGCAGGATAATCCAACCGCCATATACAACATGATGAGCGATAATGTTGTTCTGTTATCCGATAATCCGTATATGAGTGATGATAATTATAAAATATACTCGAGGCAAACCACCGAAAATAATATATCCGCCATCACCTCTGTCTGGACAATAGGATATAAGCTCGCCAACTCGGCATCTATACCCATCACGTACGTTACACAGCATGGCCGGCCTGCCGATCCACAAAAACAACTCGACCGTATATTAGGTGAGGCCTATTTTTTACGCAGTTTTGCCCATTTCACGCTAATCCGGCTTTTTGCCAAGCCCTACAGTACAGCAAACCGGACTATGCCCGGAATTGTAATAAAGCGCGAGGCAGCAGCAAATGGTGAAGGACAAACAATTTCAACCATTGGCGAAGTGTATGATTTTATTATTGAAGATCTGACGAATGCCCTTACCCTATTACCTGAAAAATATGATGCAACACTTCATCCTTCATATTATGCCACTGATGCGCGCGTAAAACGTGATGCTGCAAGATTTTTGCTGGCATGTGTATACTTTCAGATGGGAAGTGATGCAGAGATAAACGGACAAAAAGCATGGGCCTTAGCAGTACCACTGATGAACACCATCATTGACAATACTGAAGGAATCTCCAAACGAACTTATTCATTAGCTGATCCCGATGATGTCTGGCTCTCATACCCTGGCCAGCCGGCTCCTGCTGAGATTGTATGGGAGTACTCCAATCTGGAATGGAAGAATCAAAAAATAGTTCAATCCTTTTTAGCCAACAAATCGGCGCTCACCGGTTCTTCGCCACGCGACCGGATTTTTCCCCTGAGTAATCATCTGCTAACAGATGCCGGCTGGCGTATCCCCACATCCTCATCAGACACGGCAGGGATTCACGACAAACGCTACCTCCAACTGTACCTGTATCTTGATCCGGCGACAGATGTTACAGAAGGCACCTATTTTCAGAATCTTGAAAAGCCCTATATCTGGGCCAACATGTTTGCCGGCTATGCCAACGATTCAAGCTTATTCAAGGGCTACAGGGTAAAAGACGATATTCTGCAAGTAAACAGCAACAGCAAATGCAACATCAAAACACCTATGATGCGAATTGGCGAACTACAGCTGCTGCGTGCAACCATCTTTGCCTCAGGGGTGGTGCCGGGAGATCCCAAGAATGATATGGATAAAATTCTTATACGGGCAAACCGTACATCCGATATCAGGAGTGCATATTCACTCGAAGATGTAATCCGTGAACACCGCCGCGAAACGGCTTTCGAAGGTAAGCGCATCAATTATCTTCAAGCATTGCGTAAAACGATCCCTGCCGGCGACTCACCATCAGATAATCCCCATTTACGTGTCACCCGTGAAAATCTCACATGGGACAGTGAAAAACTGTACTGGCCGGTTCCTAATGAAGAAGAAATCCGCAATCCCAATATTTATGAATAAGATAAAAAAATATCATTTTCTTATTTTGTTGGTACTGCTTGCTTCCTGCAAAAGCGAGTTCTTAACATTCGATGAACCCGGATTTGCTGTCATAGATTATGAAATCGCCCCCGGTGCTGAAATAAAAATTGAATTAGTCAATATCAACACACCCAAAGGATATAAATCCGTATCGTGGCAATTCAATGGATCCGGTACATTTATCGGTCCGCACCGGCAACCCGCCGAAGGCAATAAAAAAAACGGATATATCTATTTCACCTATTTGTCCAATGTCAACACCACTGCTTCCATCACATTCACTATTGAACAGTTAAACGGTGGCGAATCATTTACCAATAAAGTCAACATTACCGTTAAGCCACCATCTATATATAAAAATATAGGAGATTTTCTGAAATATAATTCGGAGTACAGTGACTTATATACCATAGCTCAAAAATCGTCGTACTGGCAAATTGCTCCGGGGGACACAATGCTGACTTATCAAAACAAAGGGTTCACGGATAATACATGGGAAGTGATCTTTTTTGCTGTTCCCAATGGCACATTTCAACCGCTGATCAACCGGATACCACAGGGTAATCTTGCGGCCTATACAGCAGCAGATATCACACAAGAGATTGCCGATAATTACATTGGTACTTTGATTGTACATAAAGACATGAAAACAGCGCAGGGCCAGCGTGCCCTTCCGTATGAACGGCTGAATGAGCTGAACAATGGAAATCTAATCCGCATGGCAACACGGTTTATCGGTGACCTTAAAATTAGTACGAGTGATTACTCGGCCGGACAGATTGAAAAATTTACGGCAAACTATCTGCGGCAGGCCGGTTTCTTAAAAAAGAGCGATGGATCGGTTGACTATGTTTATGCCGGCTCAGCCATAATTTTCAAGCTCGACAGACATTTTGTGAATCTCGACAGCATGAACGGAAATGTTGAGGGCTGGCGACCATGGAGAGCCGACAATATTTCATCGCTGCTCGGCTTCAGCGATACGACCAAAACAGGCATGAACGGATTTGATGCAACATTCTCTTTATCAAATGCGCGTAACAACTTTTATGGCAGCGGCTGGTGGGAAGGAGTGATGTTCATCCCTCTCAACAACCTGGTAGTGGCTGCATACCGGTCGGCATTCCCATCTACTGATTTTACTAAAGAATGGATTTGGGAAAACCGGGCAAACAGCACAATCATAAGCGATGCAGAAATGCTTTTTATGCTCAATTTCTGGGGTACTCATAACATTGGGACTATATCATCCACCGGGTTAACCAACGGGCCGTACAGGACCACATCCGGCGACACCCTGATTAAAATGAATAATGTTGTTGTCAATGCTGTTAACAGTAAATCGGCTAATATTGTTAAACATATATCGTGGATAGACGGTTCGATCAACAGACGAAAAACCATATATGTAATTGATGCTGTTTTATATTAAACTTAAAAACGATGAAAAAATCTACACTCCTTCTGCTGTTTTTAACTGCCATAATATTCCTGAGCCAACTAAGCGCTCAGGATATGGTATGCTATTCGAACAATGGAACAACCGACAGTATACAATATTATGATATTGTCAGGTTGTCGGATGGTACAATGCTTGTGAGCGGAATCACCAACGGGAACCTGAACTGGACAGGCCAAACCATCTCTCTGCTCGACACAACAGGATGTTTTATCCGCGACACACTATTAGCAACATCACGCGGCTTTATTTTGCATCTCTCTGCCGATATGCAAAACATTCTTCATGTGCTTGCATTTCCGCAGGGAACCGTAACAGATATTTATAAAATTAAAACCACCAATCAGCCGGGACTGCCAACCGGAGAAATGTATATCTCGGGCAGGTTTACTGCCGACAGCAGTTTCAATAACAAAGCCGACAGTTACGATGGCTATTATATTGCGCGACTGAACAATAATTTCGTCTCAGGTATTCCCACACGCTGCCGCTGGATCAGGTTTATACCGGCCAAGAAAGTAGATAACTTTAACCAGTTCTGCCATTATCTTGAAGAATCTTATCACCGCGCCGAACAACCATGGGACGTAGATAATCTGGGACGCGTTATTTATACCGAAAATACCGAATTTACGCATGGCAAATGGGTACGTATAACCCGTCTTGATGCTGATGGAAGCGAAAGTGCTATGACCGGCGCATTTTACAATACCGTTTATACACATTATGATAACCTGCCGCACGATGGCAAAGATTCAACTATTGTTAAAGATTCAACATTCTTTTATTCTGTGTCGTCGGACTCAGCAATACTGCGGTTTGTTTACAAAAATATATCCGGATTGGATTCGGTTGTCCGCAAAAAAGTAGCAATTGACAGTATACACAGCAGTTATATGTTTAAGATTGCCGGAACCGGCGGGCGAAGTATACGCTCACTTGTAAAAGCAGATTTTATTTCTACAGGCATTGACGAGAACGGCAATTTCCGGAACCGCAATGCATACGCAATGGATCACATTTACAGATACCCATACTGGGACACGGTAAATCATCCGACCAAGTTGTTTACAGTTGAAGGCCCCGGCTTTTTTGGACATACACCCGGTTCAGGAAATATGTGGATGGCACGCATTGGCGATATCAGTATTGACCGCAGGAACAACAATATTTACCTGGGTTTCTCATACGCTACAATAAATTTCAATTTCGAGCACCCCAACTTTACGAATTATCCATGCATCCAGGGATCGCTGACTGATTTCGAATGCGCGGTGATGAGTTTAAACCCTGACGGGCAACAACGCTGGTGGGCGCGCACATACCGGCTCGACTCAAACTTCTCAGGTGCTGCACAGTTTATTGACCGGCTGGCGGTAGATTACACACATAACCGGCTGGTTGTATTAGCCAGAGGATATGATACAGCCACCAATAATTTCTTTGAAGGAAATAAAATCAAAGCCAATCCCGGCGGTAACGGTTTTATCAATAAACATTCCGGAGACCGTGTCGAGACAGAGTATTCATGGATCGGTAAATATAATCTGGATACATTAAAAATTCATTGCGCAACCTATATTGCCGAATATGATTCCTCGTATCCGGCCACCGGAACCGTCCTGGCTGATGATAACCTTGACGGATGGATTAATCCAAACAGCGGGACACCACGGACAGGACGGACTGTTTGTCACGACCTGAAAGTGGATCCTGACGGAAATGTTTATGTCGCATGCACAGGCGAACGTACGATTACCACACGCGACGCTTACCAGAAAATGACAAAGCCGGATAAAGATATGATCCGTGATTCGGCCGGTTGTTTAAATTATTTTGTGCGGGAATATAATGCCGACCTGTCGAATGTGCTTTATAGCTCATTGATCACCGGTGAATGGGATACGCTGACTGGCCGTGGCGGAAACAACACCGCTATCCGCAAACTATTTATCCATGGCCATACGCTGTATGCAGCCGGATTTATAACAAATACAGGAAATGCAGCGCCGGTGATCGAAACTCCTTCTTGGGCAAGTCATAAAGTGTCTGCAATATCCGGTTTGCTTGCAGCCCTTGATCTGCGCCCCAAACTGCGAATAACCGGTTACAAATCAGTCATGGTAAAAAACAAAACATTCACTGTTGATTATTTTCTTCCGGCTGTCTATTCCCTTTCTCCATCCAACCAGTTCAAAGTTCAGGTATCGGATGCTGCCGGAACCTTTAACTCCACAACCATTGCAGGAACAGTTACCAGCAATTCATCCGGAACAATCAATATTCTTTTACCCGGCACGCTGCCCTTCGGAAAACTAAGAATGAGAATTGTGGCAACCGACAGCACGCTTTACAGTAACCCGGTAACCATACAGATTCTCGACACGCTCCGGACAACAAAGATAAACAAGCCATCAGGCGATTCTACCGCATGCTCATCGCAATCATATATCTATAAAATAAATAATCCGGGTGTTACAACCATTGACTGGAAAGTATTCCCCGACACAGCCGCCGTAATTCAGCGAACCGGCACATTAGCCGACACATCCGTTACCATCATCTGGTCGGCCACATTTGCCGAACAAGCAAAAATTATTGCCAAAGCAACCGGCTTATTCCCATCATCAGGAAAAGATACTACCCTGATTAGTGATACGTTAAAAATATCCGTAACCAAAGTTGATGCCGTATTAATCAAAAATAACGACACACTGATTGCACGACCAAATGGCAGCGGATACACCTATGTGTGGTATAAATACTATGGCCACATTTATACCATAGCAGGTGAAACAGACAGCATGCACATTATACAACCCAACGAGGGTGGCGTATCGGTAAAGATTACAGCGCCGGGTGGTTGTTTTAGTTATACCAATGAGGTAGAAACAACCGGGAACAAAAAATTATCTGTAACAGATAATAAATACACCCTTTATCCGAATCCGAATAATGGCAATTTCTTCATACGTGTTCCGGAAACAGTAAAGAATGAAATAACAATTGAGATTACTGATATTACCGGAAGGATCATCTATGCCGACAGATTAAAAAAACCGGCAGATATCATAGATGTAAGATTAAACCGGTATAATTTAAAATCCAGCGTATACTTCCTCCGGATCAAAACCAATGGGACAGTAACAACAATGAAATTCGTTATTAAATAATACAGACCATGGCATCTTCAACCCTTCTGGAAATTCTGAAACACAACAGTACCGTAATTGGCACACGTGTTAACCGATATGAAAAGAGTTTAAACAATAAACTGACCGGACAGTGGAAACATATCTTTGGCAACAACCGGGTGTCAGGCCGCATCAAAACCGACACAGGGACATGGTCAGTAGCATTGTCAGTTGCACGTGTTAAACAAAAGCCAGGCGCGCTTGATCTTACTATCCGCTTTAAGCTCCTGTCAGGCAATGCCGATGCCGCTTCGCTGAGCGTAGATTTTTATTTCGCAGGATGGTCACGCGATAATTTTGTATTACTGCCGGCCAGCGCTTATAATGGAAACCGTTTTGAGTCACGCCGCATCAGCTATTCACCTAAACTGCTCGATCCGCGGGATATCGGAGTAGATAAACCAATCATTATATCAGATGTGCCACGGCTGAATATCAACGATGGCCCATCATTTATACAGGAGCGGTCGGGCAGCATGTCGTTCCCTGCTGCGGGTTTTTATTCTGTCCCTTCAGCCAGCGGCTGCTTTATCCTCACCGCGCAGGAATCACGGTTAGGTGACTATGGCTACACCATTACCGAAAACAAGAACAGGGATAAAGCAATGATCAGCATCACAGCCCCTGTCGTTCGGGAGCTTTACAAGTACCGGATCACCGATAATCAGTGGCCTAGCGACGACACACCGCATAATTTCAGAACAGGAGAAACGCTAACCATGAACATCCGCATCTGTTTCTTTCCCTGCAGAAATATTCAATCACTTTTTGATTATATGATTGGAATCCGCAATGATATGGTCGGTCGTGAATCAATGCCACCGTTATTCTCATTTTCATCAACCTTTCCGGTACAGGAAGAGAAATTCAACCGTCAGAACTGGGTAGAAAAGCACGGCTACTATTCAGTTGGCATGCGTGAAATATTTTTACAGGACTGGCAGATTGGATGGACGGGAGGAATGATTTCTACCTATCCGTTGCTGGCTGAAGGAGGAGAAAAAACCCGGCAACAAGTACTTCGCAACTTTGATTTCCTTTTTCCTGCAGGTATTGCGCCATCCGGTTTTTTCTGGGACTCAGGAATGTCGGATGACGAAAAGATGAACTGGTATGGCGGAGATATCCGCAAACCACACACAAAAAACTGGCATCTGATCCGTAAAAGTGGCGATGCTGTTTATTATATCATCAAACAGTTAATGCTGATGAAGAAACTCTCGATAACCATTAAACCGGCATGGGAACAAGGGGTTAAACAAGCAGCCGATGCATTAGTAAAACTGTGGAACCGCTATCACCAGTTCGGAAATTTTGTAGACAGCATAACAGGTGACATCATTGTTGGCGGCTCAACCAGCGGCGCAATCATTCCTGCTGCATTAATTATGGCTTACCGGTATTTCGCTCATCCCGCTTATCTTCTGGTTGCCGAAGAATCGGCTGAGTATTATTATGATCATTTTATAACAAAAGGAATTACCTGCGGCGGGCCCGGCGATGCCATGCAAAACCCCGACAGTGAATCATCCTACTCCATGCTCGAATCGTTTATGCTGCTGTATGTGCAAACAAAAAATAATAAATATCTGGATATGGCTAAAGATATGGCAGCCCAGTTTACATCGTGGGTTATGTCATACAATTACCGGTTTAAGGATGATTGTACATTAAAACGTTTAAATATTAAAACCACCGGATCGGTTTGCGCCAATACCCAGAACAAACATGGAGCGCCCGGTATCTGTACATTTTCCGGTATTGCGCTTCTGCGGCTGTACAGAGCTACCGGGAACCGTTTCTACATCGAATTATTGCGCGACATAGCGCAGCATATACCCCAAATGATTTCACATCCTTTACGCCCGATTGATAAAATGCCCATTGGATGGCTCACTGAAAGAGTAAGCACCACCGACTGGTTTGAAGGGCTTGGAGAAATCATGTATGGTTCAACATGGGCAGAAACAGCGCTGATGCTTACAACGGCCGAAATACCTTCTATTTATATTGACCTGACAGAAGACCGCCTATTTCTACTCGATCATCTGCAGGCAACCATTGAAAAAAAATCCCCGCATAATTCTATCCTTACAGTGAAAAATCCAACAAAATGCGATTGCAGGTTCAAATTATTCATTGACCGCGATCGTACAAATCCTTTATTGTTTAATGAAATAGAACTGATCAATACACCACGGTACACTGTTGAAGCAGGGAAAAAGATTACAATTGATATTTCATCCGAATAAACTTTAATTTACAAAATGTGAATAAAATACCCATCCCTTTTCATCATCTGCCCGCTTATAAAAAGAAAACCGGTGGGGAGCACCGGTTTAATCGTTTACCTGTTTCTTTGGGAGACAAAAACCTTCAGGTAAAGGTATGTGAGGTTTGCAGGATGCAGAAAAATTTCGTTCTTTAAAAAATAGTCGTATATTTATACTACAATTATAATACAGAATTAAACTCTTTACAATACCTAAACATAGGTAATTCTTCATACAATATGAAACAGATAAAAATAATGGTAATAGATGATCACCAGATATTTATAGACGGTCTGGCATCTATTTTTGCAACTGAACAATTTTACAAAATTGCCGGATCGGCAACCGAGGCCGAAGATGCAATAGTCGCTGCTGAAGGCCTGTACCCGGATGTTATCCTGCTCGATATAAATATTGACGGAGTAGATGGATTATCATTAATACCTCGTTTAAAAAGCAAATTACCACAAGTTTATATTATTGTAATAACAATGTATAATGATCCGCGGCTGATCAACGAGGCCTTTGACCGGCAAGCAGATGGCTTTTTGCTTAAGAGCGCCGGCAAGGCAGAGTTGATGCTTGCCATAGAAACCGTTCTGAATGGTCAGAAATACCGCTTTGATGAAACAAATAAACACAAAACAAATAATGAAGACAGTCAGCTACTAAACAATTATCCCGATGAATTCCTGAAAAAATACAAACTTACCAAACGTGAAACAGATGTGTTGATACTGATGGCACAAAGCATGTCAACCAAAGAAATTGCAGAGAAACTTGGCATCAGCGAAATGACAGTATCAACACACCGGAAACATATCAAAGCAAAACTAAATGTAAAAAACCTGGCAGATATTGTAAAATTTGCTTTTGATTATCATCTGGTATAAGAATGTATTCAATAACGGAAATATTGAACTTGTATCCTTAAATACCTTTGCTTCAATAAACAAAACAATGCATTACAAATAAAGCACTGCTGTAATCATCGTTCCCGCTCCCTTTTCAGTACGGATATTCAACGTGCCGGAAATAAGCTCCAAACGACGGGAAATATTTTTAAGCCCTGTCCCTGATTTAGAATCATCCGCTGGATTAAAACCGCGCCCATCATCATGAACACGAATAATCAATGAATCGTTATTCGAAATGAGCATAAGATTAACATTTGCCGCCTCGGCATATTTGTGGGCATTATGGATCAGTTCCTGGATGATTCGATAGGCAATGCGCGCATGTGACCCGGAAGGAACCGGCGCATTAACCTCACTTGAAAAGGTATAGCGCGTTTTTCCCTTAAGCGTATTTAATTTAAGGATTAAATCTTCAGCAGCAGCCAGCAGGCCTGCGCGTTGCAAACTATATGGCGACAGATTATAGGAAATATTCCGCACATCGCTACAGGCCGTCTCAAGATCATCCAGTAATGAAGTAAAACGATAATCAATTATTGTTAATTTATGCTCATCAATCAAACCACTCATCCTGTTTTTAAGCACTGCCAGCCACAAACCAAGACCATCATGCAATTCGCGCGATAAACGCTGGCGTTCGGCCTCTTCACCCTCGAGCACAGCCAGGGCAACCCGTTCACGCTGTTTGATTAATTCATTCTGGATAATTGACCGTTCCTTATCTCTTTTATACACGATATGCGTAAGAAACGCTGTAAAAATGCTGAATTCAATAAATGCATTGATAAAAATAATATTGCGGGTAAAAAAGGTATGTGGCAAAATGGCATAGAACTGAAGATAATAAATTATAAAACCAATAGAAACGATAGAAAACGCCACAAAATAAGCAATCACGCGGCTTGATCGCCGCCAGCGCAGAGAAATAAACGCAAGAACAAGGGCAAAAACAGCATCAAAAATAATTGTAAGCAGGTAAATATCCTGGATAGTATGCATCCAACGTTCCGGCAAGCTCATGAAAACCGGCACAAAAGAAGTAAAAATAAGACTAAATCCGGCAAAGTAGTGAAGGATCCGATATAGCCCGATGTTATTCATCTTCAGTTGTAAAAATTCACCGGCAAAAATAAGCGATGTCCCGGCCATTGCGCCAATCAGAAAAGGATCAGCAATATTTTTTATAAAAGTTGATTCCGGCCATAAATACTGATACGCTAACCCTTTTGTTGAGAACAAAAAGAAAAAAACACAAATCAAATAAATCAGATAATACAGATTCAACCGGGTTCTCATTACATAAAAAACAATACACCCCAGCAAAAAATAAGAAATAATTACCGAAAAATATATGCCGAAAAAATAGCTTTCTTCCTGTAAATACTCATAAAAAACCTTTCTGTTCCATAGCTTCAGAGGAACAACCAATGGTTCGCCATGTGCATTTATTTTAACTAAAACAGTATGTTTCTGCTTTACGTCCACTTTAAACGGGAAAACAAAATTACGGGCATAGAAAGGTCTGTTTCTGAACGGATAATAATCGCCGGTATGATACCTGTGCATTAGTGAGTCATCCGCAAAATGATAAAAGTCCACCAGATTAATATCCTGAAATTCTATTTCAAGCAGTAAATCCTGATTATACCGGGCATCAATGGTAAACAACAGCCACACAGGATGTCGCAATAAACCGGCAGAGAAATGATTAAAACGTAGAGGTTTAAACCTGCGGGCAGATAAAAATGCCTCTTCCGCAGATAGCAGAACAGAATCTTCAACCAGAAATGATACTTCACGGCCCGGATGAATACTTTTAAACCCGGAATCAATCCGCACGGCGGAAAATGACTGGCTACAGATAAAATAAAAGAAAATGAGAAAACAATATTTATTTTTCATATTTTAGAGCGAAATTAGAACTATTTATTATTACCGCAAAATATGAGCATAAAAAACTTAGTCATTTTGGCTGTTGCCGGAATATGCTTCTCATGCAAAACTGAATATTCACGCAATGACCTGATCAATCAACGCATTGACTCATTGCTTGACATAATGACAATAGATGAAAAAATCGGTCAGATGACACAAATCTGTTTCAGCACCATAACGCTTGATGGTAAGAAAACCCTTGACCTGCAGGTTGAAGTATTTAAAGAGGCAATACAAAAATATCATGTCGGATCATTTTTAAGCGGCAGCGACAGTAAAGAGAAATGGTATGCATTTATCCGCGATATCCAGCAGATAGCCATTGAAGAGACACGCTTACACATTCCATTAATTATCGGCATTGATCATGTTCACGGAGCAAACTATGTAAATGAAGGCACAATTTTACCCCATAATCTGAATATGAGTTGCACCTTTAATACTGCATTAATGTCAATGGCTGCGAATGTTACTGCTGAAGAAACGGCCGACCTGGGCTTATCCTGGAATTTTGCGCCTGTGCTAGATGTCGGGAAAAATCCTTTCTGGCCTCGTCTTTACGAAACATTCGGAGAAGATCCGTTGGTTTGTGCATCAATGGGTAAAGCATTTATTGTTGGCTATCAGGAAAACAATGATATTGCCCCGTATAAATTAGCTGCATGCGCCAAACATTTTATCGGCTACAGCGATCCGGAGAGTGGCTGGGACCGTACGCCATCATTAATCCCTGACCAGCAACTGCACGAAATATTTGTTCCACCGTTCAAAACAGCTATTGACGCAGGTGTCAAATCGGTGATGGTAAACAGCGGAGAGCTGAACGGTGAACCGGTTCATGCATCATCGAAACTGCTCAGCAGATTACTTCGTCAACGCTTAGGATTTGATGGAGTAATTATTACGGATATTAAAGATATCCAGAAAATCGTTGATATGCACGGCGGAGCTTCCGATTATAAGGAAGCAACACTGATGGCCATCAATGCAGGGATTGATATGAATATGGCCTGCAACTCGTTTGAATTTTGTGATATCATAAAGCAGTTGCTCAATGAGCAACAAATCACTGTCAAACGGATTGATGAATCGGTGAGACGAATACTGCGATTAAAATTTGAACTCGGACTTTTTGAGCATCCCTATCCCCGCTCCGACCGTTTCGACCGTTTTAGTTCGCCCAAACATCTTGAGACCGCCTATCAATCAGCGCTCGAATCTATCGTGCTCTTAAAGAATGACAGCATACTTCCTTTGAAGAAAAATCAAAAACTGCTGGTTACCGGTTTTGCAGCCAACTCACGAAAAATGCTCAACGGAGCATGGACATTTGAATGGATGGGCGCTGAAGAAGCCCGTCAGCCACAAAACATGAAAACGCTCTTTCAGGCATTATCCGCCGAGTTTGATTCAGTAAACGTCAAACACCTTGAAATGGAAGGCATTTCATCCGGTGCCGATCAACAATTACTCGAAAAACATGCTGCATGGGCTGATGTAATCATTGTTACTGCCGGCGAAAAACCATACAGCGAATTTAAAGGTAATATTAACGACCTAATGCTTGAGCCCGGACAGCAACGACTCATACAAACTGCGGCTTCAACAGGCAAACCGGTTGTTGTCATTCTGATTGAGGGAAGGCCGCGGATTATCACAAATCTGGCTGATACTGCAAAAGCCATTCTCTTTGCCGGTTATCCGGGACAGAAAGGTGGGGAAGCCATCGCTGCCATCCTTTCGGGTAAAGAAAATCCGTCCGGACGACTCTCATTCACCTATCCGGCAACACAGGGACATATCGTTGCGTACTACCATAAAAAATCCGATAAATACCAACCACTGTATCCCTTTGGTTACGGACTTTCATATAGCAATGTTATTTATAGCAATTTAATAATCACCGACACCATAATTGCAGCCGGCGACAAATCAATAACAGCAAGCATCGAAATACAAAATAAGAGCGACAGGGAATGTCGTGAAGTTGTTATGTGGTTTATATCAGACCAAACCGGACATATTACACGGCCGGTACGACAGCTTAAAAAATTCGAAAAAATTTTCGTGCCACCTGGAATAAAGAAAAAAGTAACTTTTGAAATTATACCCGGCAGAGATTTGTCATATCCGGATGAAAATGGTAACACGGTAATTGAATCTGGTTGTTTTATGCTGACAATCAATGATAAGAGCATTAGATTTCAACTAAAACAGTAGCTTATCATACCGCTAAAAAGAATTTAAAAAACTTTGACAGCGGTTTTTTCTTAAAAAACAACTCTTTTTTAATAGAATTACAGTAATTTTAGATTACCTAATCTTTATCCAAAAATGAAAAAGAACTCATTATTTATTATCCTGCTGCTTACCACCCTCACCGCTCACCCACAATTAGTATGGATGCCCGTCTCTCCCGACTCAGTAGAACCCGGGGCTCCATGGGAAACCGGCTATCTTCAGCGACGGGAGTTTATCCTTACCTCAAGCGGTTGGACAAGCCGTTCAAACCGCGGTGATACTGACAATGGCAAACGTTACTGGCCGTTACTGATGGGTGAAATGTACGTAAAACGTGGCAATCCGGCGGCAGTTGACTCGCTGATCATGGACGATTCGCGTGGCGGGCATAGTGGTATTTACGGTACCTACGAAGGCAGTTTTGATAAACCATTCTCATGTCCCGGCTATGCTTTCTATTACTTTAGTTATTACGATAGAATTACGGCAGTTGATAATATACAACATTCCCGCGTACAGCAGATGTGGAATAATCAAAACCGCAGCTATACCTGCCGTATTGACGGTAAGATGGATCCAATTTATTTATGCAACGAATTTAACTCGGAAAATTTCGACTGGATGGCGCGCATCGGTGGTTACCTGATGGCACATCATTTTAACGATAACACCATTATTCCTGATGGGAATAAACCGGCCATGGAGTATTTCCAGAACTGGGTTAATAACTGGGTTCGCGCCACATATTGCGCCGGCAGAGTAGAATGGAATTCGCATGTATATTTTGTTTATTGCTTTCAGGCCGCTGCTGCATTGGCTCAGTTTGCCGAGGACTCGATGACACGTCTCCGCGGACGCGCCGTGATGGACTGGATGGCTATGGAGCTTGCCCTTCACTATATTGACGGACACCAGGTAGGCCCCGAGTCACGAAACAAAAACGGCGGATATAAAGTTTACGACAATGATGTATTAGGATATGAATATATCTGGTTTGCCGATGACAGCAATAAGGTAACTAAAGCCCCGGATGATTCGGTACGAAAATGGTATTCAAAAGATATCCACACCAGCGGGTTTATCGGACACCTGAACTACAGGCCGCCCCAGGTAATCATTGATCTTGCACAGCGTAAATTTCCCACACCGGTGGAAATGCATAATACAAAACCATTTTACCGCCTCGATTACGAAAACTACAAGCAATGGAAGGGCGCCAGCGGTACCAATGGAAAACGCTTTGAATATGAAACGGCCTATCTTCATAAAAACTATTCCCTCATCAGTTTGGCTGCAGGCCGGCCGAAAGGGGTAGCTTGTTTTTGGGAAGAGTGTGTCTGGCGGTTAGGTGTTAAAGGCCGCTTTTATCAGGTTTTCGGAAACAGCGGAAGCATAACCAACATTGGTGGCCGCTGCGAATATGAGCAAATCGGGCAGTACCGCAACACCATGATGCGCGTAATGAAAGGCGCTAACAACATGTGGGTGGCCGTTCCCGATGAAGTTACAGATAAAGCATTCGATGGAAACATACTTTTTGCCGACCTCGGCAGCGGCGTATACATGGCAGTACGCCCTTACAATTCAACCAGCACTACAACAAGCGATTTCAAACCATCGGCGCTCGATGATTATACAATGTACAAATGGAACTTCAGTACCACTAACCTTGCAGCTCTGGTGCTTGAGGTTGGCACCGTTGAAGAACACACCTCGTATGCGAATTTTAAAACACTGGTTAAAGCATGCGCACTAACATCCCCTGCAGCCAATCAGGTTCAATACGTTTCAACCTTAGGCAAAACATTAAAAGTAGAACATACAGGAACAACCTCCTATTCATATACAACAAATACATGCGAAACAACAGTTATTAACCCTGCAGGCAAATATCCGCGGGTTTGGTACGATAATATTGAAACCAATTTCAATACATGGAACAGTTATGAAGTTGTTTATGGCGATACTATTGTTGACGATAAATGGGGAGATGGATTACTATACCTGAAATCGAGCAATAACAAACTGAAGATTATTGTAGATACGGCGACTGCAAACGTGCGATGGGAAATGTTGCAAAACCTTACAGGACGGTCTGAATCAGGAATAAACATCATCAAAAATTTCGATATATATCCCAACCCGGCAACATCAAATGCAACTGCCGAAATCACATTAAACCGCTCACAACAGGCAACAATTACAATCAGCAATCTGTCGGGACAGCAAGTCAGGAATGTTTTTTCAGGATTACTGCCGGCAGGATACAGCACAAAAAATATTCCGGTTAACGATCTTTCTCCGGGTATATATCTTGTTATTCTAAATACCGGTACGGCAAAAAAAGTTGGAAAATTATCAGTAAACTGATGATCCCGGTTTAACAGCGGTTGTATAGTCCCCTGTAAATAAAATACCCTGTATCAACTTTAAAAGAACAATCCGAAAAGAGTAGTTCCATTACATTTTCCGGAACTATTCAAAATCGTCATAAAAAACTACGTCATTATTTCTATTCAGAAGTTTAACATAATCAACTGCACCATTCGTTCTGGTTTTAAATCGGATACACTTTAAACTGTCCATCGGGCGGAATAGATCAAGATAATAAACAGGCCGGTTATCAAGATAAATTATTCCGGTGTCACTTTTAGCAATAAAATTCACGGTATGCCACTTTTTCAAATCTGTTTCGAACATAGAGAGATCATTATTTTTGCCGTCAATCAACTTACTGTGCACATAAAGTTTAACATTGCCTGCACAACCGGGATTCACAAATTTGAATTCATACAACCCATTATTACCAATTAAACTAATCTGAAAATCGCCACAGTGATATTCATAATAGCCATCATTTTTTATCCGGGCTTCAAAAAAGAACTGATCGGCTTTTAGTCCAAAATCCCTGCTATTAAGATAATTCACCCAATAATCAAACTTACCATCCAGGGTGTTTAAAATCGGATTATCAATTTGTAACTGTAAAATCCCATTACGGATAATCTGGTTATTCATAAGTACCGGGTTGAGATCGTTGCCGGCTTTATAAAAGCCCACAATCCATCCTTTTGTTGTCACATGAACATTCACCGACTCGATAATTCTTTCATCAACTAATAAATCAACTTTATAAAAACCGGGGAAATGATAAAGATAATTTAACTGGTTTTTTGTTTTATCGAGTTGAATTTTTATTTCTTTATCGGGCTGAATAAAAATATTATCGGATGAAATACCGGAAACATCATATAAAAAATTAACTGTATGCGGAACATCTCCGACCGAATTTGAACAAACAAAATTTATATTATCATTCTCCAATATTTTTTCAATAGGAGAATCATTCCGGAACGAACGTAACACAATATGTAGTAAAATTAGGAATACTATGCCGGTAATAGATAATACGGCAATTCTAACATTCCGGTTTTTTCTGATTTCTAAATTTGTTTTTTCAATATATTCGTCATCTTTGGGTAATTTCGCCTTATAATCCATCCAATTTGCAAATCCGGAATATCTGGCCAAAGCATCAAGCGTATTGATATGCGGGACCCCTTTAAACTCTATCTTACCCCATAAACGCTTCAAAGTTATATGGCTTATGCGTACACCTGTCTTTGCAAATATAAGCCCGGCCAGCTTCTCATAATCCGAATGACGCCATTTTTCCGACTTATCCCAGCCAAGATCCCGTTCAATCAACCTTTTACATTTTTCAATATAATATTCTTCCGAATACATCATATTGTTGATTATCAATAGTGTAAGTTTATACAGTAACTTAAAGTAATTATTTGTAAATTTAAGTTAATTTATTCATGATTCAAATTTTATCCAGGATTTTTCAGCTGAAAAAATCAACTGAAAAACGCTCCTGAAAATCTAATCCATAGCAGAATTTAACTATCGGCCTCGATACCGTTAGATAGACAACCAATACAAAACATAGACAGTCGGTCACTTATAACTATCCACCAGTGATGATGCAAATACAACCGGATATTTCTTGTTCCTTAGGGGTTGAGCAGGTTTGAAGGTGACCGTCACAGGAATATCCGGAAGTAAATCAAAATAATTATCACTGAAAAATCCTTCTACATCTGCCGAGAGATAAAGATAGCGGGCAAGTGTATCGCTGGAAAGTTTTACGGTGTATTGATCGGCTTCGCCGGTAACAACTGCTTTAACAGAAACAACGGGAAACGAAAGTTCACGGTTCTTCTTAAAGAAAAGGATATTAGTAGCAACCGGACTACCTGTCGGTATCAGTTCAAAATAAATAAACGCCGATCCCGGATCGTGCCGTTTGATAAGGTTAGAACGTGAATCGCAATAATACACAGCCGACTGGTTGGGCTGTATATTAATGGAAATACTGTCAGTAAACAAGCGCTTTCCAGTAAAGGACATAGAACGGATTTTCAATAATGCTTTTTCGGATTTAAGTTTATCCGATACGATATATACCTTCACTTCGTCCTGTTCAACAGCAGGGATCACAGAGATATCAGCAAAGGCCTTCTTTACCATATAGTGTGCGGCCTTCCATCTGCCGTAATAATCAACAGTAGCCCATGAGATGGCAGGCCAGCAGTCGTCAATCTGCCAATACAATGAACCCATACAATGGGGCATAGCTTTACGGTGTGATTCAATAGCTGCCTTCAATCCTTCGGCCTGCATCAACTGACTGACATAAACGAATGACGGAAAATCTTTTGCTTTACGAAAATATTGTTCCGAATATTTTTTGATCATCTCATTTCCGTTCATATCAGTACTGATCCATGGCATACGGCAACGCTGACGATGCTCGTACATCGCCGAACGGTAATACCAGTCGGTACTGTCCGAGAAAGCAAGAAGTGTAGCTGTATCGGGAAATGATTGTAATCCATACTCACTAACAAAACGGGGCATATTTTGAGAATAACTGGTAAACGGTTTCTGTCCAAACCATACCGTCCAGTCATGCTCATCACCCGACTGCCGGTCGGGCAACTGATTGTCAAACGAAGATGGAGAGGATGACCAGTATAAGCGCTGACCATCATAAGTATTGACTGCATCAGGCAATATAGTATAGAAAATATTTTTATAAACACGCCACAGACGATCCGCAACCTCGGGAGGATATTGGTTTTTCCATCCCCACTGATGCCAAGCAATGAGGTTCTCGTTATTTCCACACCACAAAGCAAGGCAGGCATGATTGCGTAACCGTTTGACAGTAAATACTGCTTCCTGGCGGATATTCAGCAAATGCTGGCGGAATGGCGGCATCAAAGCGCAGGCAAACATAAAATCCTGCCATACCAGTATTCCTTTCCGGTCGCAAAGATCATAAAACTGATCACTTTCATAAACGGCGCCACCCCATACTCTAAGCATATTCATATTGGCATTCACAGCATCACTGATTACCCGGTTATATGCAGCAGTTGAAGCTACCGGAGTGAGAATATCCGGGGGAATATAATTAGCTCCCTTCATGAATACCGGCACACCGTTGAGACGGACAAAAAAGCTGCGGCCGGCCGAATCGGGCTCCTGCACCACCTCGAGCGTACGCACACCAAGCATAATCGTCCGGGTATCGAGTTTCCGGTTACGTCTGAGAACAGCGATCTCAACCGTATAAAGGTAGGGTTCGCCAAGATTGTGAGTCCACCAAAGCCGCGGCTGTGGAATATCAAAATCAAAAAGAATATAATTACTTCCTTCACGGAGGTTCTTAACCGGACACTCTATTACCGTACGTCCATTAACTGATAACTGACACTCAATATTATCTGTTATGCCCGAATAAACGGTCATTTCAGCCGTATAGGTAGCGCGTGCAGTACTGATATGAGTAGGTTTCAGATATACATCTTCCAGCAGCGCTTTATCCCATCCGCGGATATACACTTTCTTCCATATCCCCGAAGTAACTAAACGCGGTCCCCAGTCCCACCCGTAATGAAACGGCGCCTTGCGGGTAAACACATTGGTCCGTTTATTTTCGGGTTGTTGTTCATTAATCGCTTTTAACTGGTAAGGTAACGAAACCAGTTTCTGCATCCCCATACGAACCGGTGAACGGAAGATAATACGTAAACGGTTAGTATCACGTTGCAGATATTTTTTTATATCACAGGCATACTGGATAAACATATTATCTGTTCGCACAAGCAGCGAATCATTCAGGTAAACTTCAGCATAAGTATCCAGCCCCTCGAAAACAAGCTCGATCCGTTTTTTTTTCAACATGCGGCTATTAACCGCAAAAGAGCAGGCATATTCCCAATCTCTGTTTTCGATCCATTTGATACTATCTTCATTATATCTGTGATAAGGATGCTTAATCAGTCCGGCCGTCAGCAAATCAAGATGCACGGTTCCGGGAACTGTTGCAGTATACCATTGATTGGTTTTAATATCCCTGAATTTCCAATTCTGGTTCAGTTCCAGCAGCGTGGGCTGAAAACTATTCTGTCGACAGCCGGTAAAAAAAAGAAGTCCAACCACAAGCAGAAGGATGCCTCGTGTAGGTATAGCTATAGTTCTCATCAGTAAACTTCCTTTTTAAATCCGATATTGTATCGTTCCATAACCTCACTGCTCATTCCCATAGAAGAAAAGCCGCCATCGTTAAACAGGTTTTGCATGGTTACCCTCCGCGTAAGATCAGAGAAAAGCGCAACACATAATCCTGCGCAATCCTCACCGGTAGCATTTCCTAAAGGCGACATCCGGTCGGCAAAATCGAGCAAATTATCAATACCTTTAATCCCGCTGCCCGCTTTAGTCATCACCGGTGACTGCGAAATGGTATTCACACGCACCTTTTTTTGCCGTCCATACATATACCCAAAACTGCGGGTGATAGATTCAAGCAGTGCCTTTGCTTCAGCCATATCATTGTAACCATGAATAGTACGCTGAGCGGCAATATACGTCAGAGCCACAACCGAAGCCCATTCATTAAGCGCATCGAGCTGTTTGGCTACCTGCAATACTTTATGGAAAGACAATGCCGAGATATCAAGTGTTTTCATAAAATAATTATAATCTATATCGTCGTATGGCTTACCTTTGCGAACATTGGGCGACATACCAATGGAATGAAGGACAAAATCAATTTTGCCTCCCAGTTTTTCCATTGATTGATTATACAAAATTTCCAGATCATTCAGATTGGTTGCATCAGCCGAAATGGTAATAGTATTACAGCGTTGCGCAAGTTTTTCCGTTTCGCCCATCCGCAGCGATGCCATAGTATTGGTGAGCGTAAAAGATGCTCCGTATTCGTAACATTTCTCGGCTACCTTCCATGCGATTGACTGGTCGTTGAGCGCTCCGAAAATAATCCCCCGTTTCCCTTCCAATAATCTGCTCATTGTATATTTTTTTCTGGTTTAATGAATAACTGAATGCAACAGTTCACGGGCATTGGCAATAGCCGCTTCAGTCAGCTCTTCGCCGCTTAGCATCCGTGCTGTTTCCAAAATACGCTCTTCGCCGGTGAGCCATCGCACATAAGTGTTTGTTTTATGCTCATCATCTTTTTTATATACAAGCAGGTGCTGATGACCCTTGCCCGCTATCTGCGGCGAATGGGTAATGTTGATAACCTGCATACTGCCGGCCATCTCGCGTAAAATATTACCCATCCGGTCGGCTGTTTCTCCGGATATGCCGGTATCTATCTCATCAAAAATAATAACCGGCAGAGCCATTTTTGCCGACACTAAATATTTTATACTAAGCATT
>Ga0101944_10001240_pt1 | contig 56182 bp, 48 predicted proteins | sample DewCreD2012metaG_FD_75245 | JGI IMG/M metagenome (GOLD analysis project Ga0101944, IMG submission 75245) | Hot spring sediment bacterial and archeal communities from British Columbia, Canada, to study Microbial Dark Matter (Phase II) - Dewar... ...
GGGCGGGCTGGCGACCGAGGTCCCGCTGGTGGTGCTGATCGACAAAGGCTCGGCCTCGGCCTCGGAGATCGTGGCCGGCGCGGTGCAGGCCCGGGGGCGCGGGACCCTGGTGGGCGAGCAATCCTACGGCAAGGGCTCGGTGCAGGCGCCGCACACGCTGAAGGGCGACGGCGGCGTGCGCGTGACCATCGCGCGCTGGCTCACCCCGGACGGCCACTGGATCCACGAGAAGGGTATCGCGCCGGATGTGGCCGTCGAGTTGACGGCCGACGACCGCGCGGCCGGGCGCGACCCGCAACTGGATAAGGCCATCGAGATATTGACCACGCCGGAGTAGAGAGACGGCCCGGGGGGGCGTCTCGCCTCTGCGCCGGGCCGCCCCCCACGCCGGGCCATCCCGGCGATCACAACTCCACAAAATACGATTCGCACGCCCGGTCGATCAGGTCCTTGCTCAACGCCGGCTCCACCCCCAGGTAGGCGGCGACGTCCAGGATTTGCTCGACGATGTCGCGCGGGTGGTTGGAGCGCAGCTTGCGGTTACGCTTGATGTACCATTCCTGGACCAGGTAGGCCAGCCCGCGGTCGTCGTAGGCCACCTTCTTGGCCTCGCACACGCGCTGGAAAATCTGGCGGAATTCGTCGGCCAGGGGGTCGACGATCTCGATCTTGTGCCGGATGCGGCGCAGGAAGGCCTCATCCACCAGGTCCTTCGGCGGCAGGTTGGTGGAGAACACCACGAGCACTTCGAACGGGATCTCCAGCTTGCGGCCGTTGTGCAGGGTGAGGAAGTCCACCCGGTTCTCCAGCGGCACGATCCAGCGGTTGAGCAGGTCGCGCGGCCGAATCTGCTGGCGGCCGAAGTCGTCAATCAGGAACATGCCGCCGTTGGCCTTCATCTGGAACGGCGCCTCGTAGTACTTGTTGACCTCGTCGAACTGCAGGTCGAGGCCGGCCATCGTCAGTTCGCCGCCGACGACGATGAACGGGCGCTTGATCTTCACCCAGCGCGGATCGCGCTTGGGGCCGGGCCGCAGCGCGCCGGTGCTGCCCGGGTCGGTGTCGCCCTCCGACACGACCTCATGGTTGACATTGTCGTACACCTTGATGATCTGGCCGTCCACGTCCACGGCGTAGGGCACGTACATCTCCTCGCCCAGCACCATCTTGCCGATCGCGCGCGCGATGGAGGTCTTGCCGTTGCCGGGCGGGCCGTACAGGAAGAGCGACGTGCCGGAGTTCACGGCCGGCCCGATGCGGCCGAACGTCTTCTCGCCGATGACCAGGTGGGCCAGGGCGGCGCGCATGACGCGCTGCGTGATCACCTTGCGCTTGGCGGCCTGCTTGCGGATGGCCTCCACATAGCGCATGATCGGCACCGGCGTCGCCCCGGCGTACTGGTTGCGGTCCATGGCCTCGCGCGCCCGCTCGATGCCGGCGCCGGTGATGCCGTAAATGTAGGCGCCCTCGCCGAAACCGCCCGCGCTCTGCTTGACCTCGACCAGCTTCTCGCGCTTGAGGTACTCCAGCACCTGATCGACGATGCCCGTGAAGGGCAGCGCCATTGATTCGGCCAGCCGGAAACCGGTCAGGTTGCCGCTGTTGTACAGGTGCTTCAGGCCCAGCCCGGCCAGGTCGTACTGGTTCAGGCCGGTGTCTTCGATCTTGGAGATGGGCGGCGGCACGAAGACGTCCGGCGGCGGGACGGGCGGCAGGGGCGACGACTGGCGCGAGCCGGGCGGCGGCGCGGCAAGGCGACTGGACATGGGCTTCTCCTGAAAACGCGGGCGGATGCCCGTCTGCGCGCGGGATTATAGCATCAGGCCCGCGCGCCGCCAGACGGCCGATTGCGTTACAATGCGCGGGCGTCGGCCCGCCGCCCAACCGGGCCGGAGATGGAGATGCCCTTGCGCCTGTCTGTGATCATCCCCTGCTACAACGAGCGCGCGACGATTGCCGAGATCCTCCGCCGCGTCCGCGCCTCGGCGCCCGAGGCCGAAATCATCGTCGTCGACGACGGCTCAACCGACGGCACGCGCGACCTGCTGCGCGACCTGGACCCGAAGCTGAAAGCCCGCGTGCTCCTGCACGACCGGAACCAGGGCAAAGGCGCGGCGATCCACACCGGCATCGCCGCCGCCGGCGGCGACGTGCTCCTGATCCAGGACGCCGACCTGGAATATGACCCGCGCGATTATCCGGCGCTGCTCCGGCCCATCGAAGAAGGGATCGCCGTCGTGGTCTACGGCTCGCGTTTCCTGGGCGCCCCGCGCCGCGCCATGATGTTCTGGCACATGGTCGCCAACCAGCTGTTGACCCTGATGACTAACATCCTGTACGACACGATCCTGTCCGATATGGAGACGGGCTACAAGGTCTTCAAGGCCGAGGTCATCAAGGGCATCCCGCTGCGCTCGCGCCGCTTCGATTTCGAGCCGGAGGTGACGGCCAAAATCCTCAAGCGCCGCCACCGCATCTACGAGGTGCCGATCTCCTTCGCGCCGCGCGAATACTGGGAGGGCAAAAAAATCGGCCTGCGCGACGCCTTTGAAGCCGTGTGGACGCTGCTGAAGTATCGCTTTGTGGATTAGCCGATAGCTGAAAGCCGGTCCCGGATGGCTCAACGCTGGGCCGTCGGTGCGGTCCTGGCCGCCGCGCTCTTCCGCGCCTTACCCCTGCTCGAGAACCGCTTCCACCCGGACGAGGCCCTCTACGCCTACTTCGGCCGCCTGATCGCCTCCGGCCGCGATCCGCTGCTGGCCCACGTGGTCGTGGACAAGCCGCCCCTGCCGTTCTACCTGCTGGCCGGGAGTTTCGGCCTGTTCGGCGGCGGCGAGTTCGCGGCCCGCCTGCCGAGCTTCTTCGCCAGCCTGGTGAGCGTGGCGCTGATCTACGCGCTCGCGCGGCGGCTGTACGGCCGGCCGGCGGCAGCCCTGAGCGCCTGGCTCCTGGCGCTGTCGCCATTCGCCATCCTCTTCGCCATCACGCTCTTCATCGATCCTCTCCTGACGGCCCTGGTGCTGGGGGGACTCTGGCAGGCCGCCGCCAGGCGTCCGCGTGGGTCGGCCCTGGCCTTCGCCCTGGCCTTCCTGGCCAAACAGACGGCGGTGCTCTTCCTGCCCCTGGCAGCGGCCCTGTACCTGGCCGGCGCGCCGCCGGACGCTCCTCCGCGCACGGCGCTCCGAAGTTTATCCCACTATGGGATGGCGGTCGCCCTTGGGCTGGCGCTGGCGGCGCTGGTGACGTTCGGCTGGGACGCGCTCCGCCTGCAGCTCGGCGCGCCGATCAGCTTCTGGGCCCAGGGCTTCTCCGACAATGCCCCGAACCGCCTGATCCGCTCGGGCGAAGTGCTGCCGCGCGCGCGCGCCTGGCTCGACCTGCTGGGCTACGTCACCGCCGCGCCGGTCCTCAACGGCGCGCTGGCGCTGGGTCTGCCGGGGCTGCTGCTCTCCGGCTTGCGCCGCCCCACGCGCGCGGCGCTGATGGACCTCCTGATCGCGGGCTACCTGACCGGTTACCTGGCCGCCTACTGGCTGCTGGCGTTCAATGTCTGGGACCGCTACCTCCTGCCGGTCGCGCCCTGGCTGCTGATCCTGCTGGCGCGCGTGTCGCTGAAAATAGCTGAGCGTCTGCGAGCGACCGCCGCCCGCGCCGTCCCGGTCCTCGCCGTCTGCCTGTTGCTGCTGCCCCCGGCCCTGACCGCCTCGCGCTCCGGCTACCCCGTCGGCGGCGATCATGGCGCGTACGCCGGCCTGGACGACACGGCGCGCTTCCTGAACGCCCTGCCCTACGGCGCGGTGCTGTACGATTTCTGGCTGTCCTGGCAATGGAACTTCTACCTGTTCGACGGCAAAGTTTACATCGCCTGGATGCCGTCGCCGGAGGCGCTGGCCGTGGACCTGCGCGCGTTCGGCCGGACGTCGCCGCGCTACCTGGTCGTGCCCGCCTGGGAGTCGGCGGCCGAGGCGCGCGCCGCCGCCGGCGGGGCCGGGTTCACGCTCGAGCCGGTCCACACCTCTCGCCGGCCGGACGGCTCGCCGGCGTTCGTGGTCTATCAGTTTAAGGCCGCGCCCGGGCCGCCGTGAGCGCTTCCCCTCTCGCCCCGCTTGGAGAAAGCAGAACCGGGAATGAGCGCGGTCGGTTGCGCAGGCCGGCCTTTCGGCTAACATTGGCCGTGAACCCGCCATGCCCACCCTCGTCATCGTCGAAAGCCCGACCAAGGCCAAGGCCCTGCGCCAGTACCTGGGCGGCGACTACGTCGTCCGCGCCAGCCTGGGGCACGTGCGCGACCTGCCCGCCAGGCAGTTGGGCGTGGACCTCGACTCCGGCTTCAAGCCCACCTATCACCTGATCCCGCGCGCGCGCAAGACGCTGGCCGAGCTGCGCGCGGCCATGGCGAACTGCGCCACCGTCCTCCTCGCCACGGACCCCGACCGCGAGGGCGAGGCCATCGCCTGGCACATCGCCCAGGCCTGCCGCCAGGAGCTGAAGGGCAAACGCGTCCTGCGCGCCCGCTTCCACGAGATCACGCCCGAGGCCGTCCGCGCCGCCGTCGCCGCGCCGACCCCGCTCGACCTGCGCCTGGTGGACGCCCAGCAGGCCCGCCGCGTGCTGGACCGCCTGGTCGGTTACCAGGTCTCGCCGGTGTTGTGGCGCGGCATCGCAGGCCCCGCCGGCCTGTCCGCCGGGCGCGTCCAGAGCGTGGCCCTGCGCCTGGTCGTCGAGCGCGACCGCGCGATCGAGGCCTTCACGCCGGAGGAATACTGGACGCTGGACGCCGAGCTCGCGCGGCCCGGCGACGCGCCCCACTTCCTCGCCCGGTTGTACCGCCTCGGCGAGAAGAAACCCGAGCTCAAGACCGAGGCCGACGCGCAGGCCGTGATCGAAGCGCTGGCCGGCGCGGATTGGCGCGTCGGGGACGTGGCGCGCACGCAGCGCCAGCGCCGGCCCTTTCCCCCCTACATCACGTCCTCGCTCCAGCGCGACGCCTCAGCCCGTCTGCATTGGCCGGCCAAGAAGGTGATGGCGGTGGCGCAGGAACTGTACGAGGGCGTCCCGCTGCCGGGCGAAGGCCAGACCGGCCTGATCACGTATATGCGCACCGACAGCCCTCAGGTGGCGCCGCAGGCCCGGCAGGAGGCCCGCCAGGTCATCGAGCAACTCTTCGGCGCAGAGGCCCTGCCCGAGAAGCCGCCGATCTACGCCAGCAAAGTGAAGAACGCCCAGGAGGCGCACGAGGCCATTCGGCCCACGCGCCCGGACCGGCTGCCCAAGAACATCCGCGCCGCGCTGACGCCCGACCAGGACAGGCTCTATACCCTGATCTGGCGGCGCTTCATCGCCAGCCAGATGAAGCCGGCCGTCTACGCGGTGACGACGGTGACGGTCCTCACCGCGCGCGACGGAAAGCCCCTGCCCTACGTCTTCCGCGCCGTCGGCCGCGAGCTGCTCGACCCCGGCTTCCTGCGCGTCTACGACGTGGCCGACGAGCCCGCAGACGACGAGGCCGCCCAGAACGAGGCGTTGCCGCCGCTGACGAAGGGCGACGACCTGATCTGCCATCGCCTGATCCCGGCCCAGCACTTCACCAAACCGCCGCCGTATTTCACCGACGCGGCCCTGATCCAGGAGCTTGAGCGCCTGGGCATCGGGCGGCCGAGCACGTTCGCGTCCATCGTGGACACCCTCTACCAGCGCCAGTATGTGACCAAAGTCGAGCGCACCTTGCGCTCCACCGGCCTGGGCCGCGCGGTCTGCGATTTCCTGGTGGGGCACTTCCCGGCCATCTTCGAGGTGGGGTTTACGGCGCGCATGGAGGACCGGCTGGACGAGATCGCGGCCGGCGAGGCGCAATGGACGGCCGTGATGGCCGAGATGTGGGCGCCGCTCTCCGACCTGCTCGCACAGGCCGAATCAGCGGTCGCCGCCGCGCCCAGAATCCAGCCGCCCGCCTCGCCCGGCGCCGCGGAGACGAAACCGCGCGGACGCCCGGACAAATCCAGGGACACACCGCGCCGCGCGGCCGCCGCCGAACCGACCGGGGAGGCCTGCCCGAAGTGCGGCCGGCCCCTCGTCCGGCGGACGGGCAAATTCGGGCCGTTCGTGGGCTGCAGCGGCTTCCCGGCCTGCCGCTACATCGCCGGCAAATCGGGGGCCGCCCCGCCGCCTGAGGCCGGATAGATTACAATCCGGGGACCCAGGCCGCCATGACCACTGCCAATCCACCTGTCGAAAACGCTGTCGCGCGCATCCTGACCGCCGATGGCCGGACTGTGGGCACCGGCTTCTTAGTCGACCGCACCCATCTGCTGACCTGCGCGCACGTCGTGGCCGCGGGCGGCTATCAGAGCGCCGGGACTTTCGCGCCGATCACCGTGGACTTCCCCGGCATGGTCACCGAGCGCGCTTTCGTGGCCCGCGTCGTCGGCTGGCGCGACCCGGACCAGGAGAACCTGGCCCTGCTCGAACTGGAGGCGATGCCGCCCGACATGAGCCAGCCGGTGCGCGTCGGCAGCAGCCAGGGCGTGGACGGCCGCGAGTTTCGCTCGTTCGGTTTTGCCGAGACCAGGCAGACCGGCCGGTGGGCAAACGGCCAGATCCTCGGGCGCACCCGCGTGGAGCGCATCCCGTTCCCGGTGCTCCAACTGCGCAGCGACGAGGTCGAGCGCGGCTTCAGCGGCGCGCCCGTCGTCGAGGCCCAGAGCGGGCTCACGGTCGGCATGATCGTCGGCCTGGTGGCCCGGCAGTCCACGGCCTACGCCGCGCCGATGGATGTGGCCGCCTCGATCTTCCCCGAGATCACGCTTCAGGACACATCCCGCGAACAGACCGTGGTCGCACCCGACCCGTCCAGCCTGGCCAAGGGCGGCCCCGCCGCGCGGACGCCGGCGAAGACCCCGGCCCGGCCCGCGCGCCCGGCCGAGCCGGTGACGGCCTCGCTGGGCAACCTCTTCACCGCCCTCCTGGCCGGCGTGCAGGCCGGCGCGGCCAACCTCACCCAGGCCTGGCGCGCCCTCAGCGAGCGGGCCGCGCGCCAGCCGCAGTTCCAGCCGGTCCTGCGCCAGGGCGTGCTGGACGCGGACGCGGTGGCCAGGGACCCGAAACTCCAGAGCGACCTGCAAGGCGTGCTGGGCCGCGACCCCGATCTGACGCGCCAGGTCGAGGCGGCCCTGGCGGCCGGCGGCGAGCAGGCGCCGGAGGGAGCGACTCCACCCGCCGCCGCCGCGCCGCCTCTCGATCCGGCCGCCCTGGGCGCGTACGGCCAGGCCAATGGACCGGCTCAACGCTTCGCCACGCTCCAGCCCGGCCTGCGCGTCGCCCTCCATCCGCGCACACCCGGCACCCTCACGGCCCTGGTGCGCCGCAAAACCGACCGGCAGCCGTTGCTGCTCGTGCCGGACCTCGGCGCGCGCTCGGCCATGACCGAGTTGTTCCAGCCCGGCGCCGACCGGCCCCCGGCGGACAAGATCGGCGAGATCACGACCGAGGCCGCCGCCGGTTTCCGGCTGGCGCGCCTGGCCGGCCCGCGCCCGTTCACCAGCCTCCTGCCGCACGGCCGGCCGCCGGCCGGGGTGGCCGAGCCGCAGCCCGGGATGCGGGTGCTCAAGTTTGGAGGCGCCACGGGCTACACGCACACCCGCCTGCAGTACGACCGGCTCGTGATCCGCGGCCAGGACACGGCCGCCGTGCAGTTTTCCATCCCGGCGCCGGGTTTCGCCGAGGCCGGCGACGCTGGCGCCCTGCTGCTGGACGCGGCGACCGGGAACGCCGTCGGCGTGATCCTCAACGTCACGGCGCAGACGGCGACCTGCCTGGCGCTCCAGCCGCTCCTGAACGCCCTCGGCGTCGAGCTGATCACCGAGCCGGTGCGCTACGCGCGCGGCGCCCAGCCCACCGAAGTGCTGGAGGCCATGGCCGACGACTTGCGCGGGACGGACCGCCTCGGCTTCCAGAGCTACGTCGACGCGTTCGTGCAGTTGATCCGCGACACGGCGCCGCCCATCGTGGTGGGCGTGTACGGCGCCTGGGGCACGGGCAAATCGTTCCTGATGCGTCAGATCGCGCAGCGCCTGCGGCCGGACGTGGACCCGGCGGCGCGCGAGCCGGGCTGGCTGGGGCGCCTGGCCCAAACGATGCAGCGCGGCTTGCAGCGGGCCAGCTCGGACACGCTTGTCGTCTGGTATGAGGCCTGGGATTACACCGGCGCCGACCGGCTGTGGGCGGGCCTGGTGGAGCGCATCTTCTCCGCCATCGAGGCCGAAGGCCTGGGCTGGTCCGGCCAGGTCCTGATTAACCTGCGTCGCAACCTGGAGCGCGAGTGGCGGACACTGCGCCGCCGCCTGCTGCCCTACACGCTGATCGCGCTGGTGGTCGGCGGCCTGGCGCTCGGCTTCGCGCTCACCAACCAGGTGGACTGGGCCGCCGTGGTTGGCGGTTCCACGGCCCTGCTGGTGCTGGTCGGCTTCCTGCGCCAGGTGCTCGACGTCTTCCTCACGCCCGCCAGCCAGCGCATCGTGGATCTGTTCGCCGCGCCCGATTATCAGTCCGACCTCGGCTTCATGCGCCGCATCCGCCGGGACCTGCAGGACTTCGCCGACACCCTGCCCCCGCGCATGAAGGTGGTGGTCTTCATCGACGACCTCGACCGCTGCGACCCGAAGAAGGCGGTGGAGGTGCTGGAAGCCATCAAGCTGCTGCTGGACTTCAGGCGCTTCATCGTCTTCCTGGCCCTGGACGCGCGCATCATCACCCAGGCCCTGGAGGAGCACTACGGCAAAGTGCTGGCCGAGGCCGAGATTACGGGCTACGAATACCTGGACAAGATCGTGCAGATCCCGTTCACCATCCCGGAGCCCTCCACCCCGGACTTCCGCCGCTACCTGGGCTCGCTGGTGCGCCTGGACGAGAAAGATTTCCCGCCCCTGCCCGCCGAGCCCGCGCCGCCGCCCGAAGCCGAGTTTGTGGCCGGGCCGGCCGCGCCGGAGACGCCGGTCGCCGAACCGGCTCCCGCCATCCAGGCGCCGGCGGACGTCGCCGCACCGCCGCCCGAAGACCAGGCGCCGCCCCCCGCCCCGGCCGCCCGCGACGAGGTCTACGGCGTAGACACGGTCGCCTTCACGCCCGCCGAGCAGGCCGCTTTTCTGGCCGGCCACGCCTATTACGACCGGAACCCGCGCCGCCTCAAGCGCCTGGTCAACGTGTATCGGCTGGTGCGGGCGCTGATCCTCGGCCGCCGCAAGCAGGCCGCCGACGCCGTGGAGCGCGAGGAACTCCAGCGCCTGCTCGACCGCCCGGATCACCTGATCGGCTGGCTGACGCTGTGCGAGCAGTGGCCGTACGCCTCGCACGTGCTGTTGGAGACCGTTGACCGGAGCCTGGCGGAGGCCCGCGCCGACGCCCGCCGGCTGCGCGCTTTGCGGGCCGCGACGCTGCCGGCCCTGTACGCCGAGGTGCGCGAGGCCATCGCCAACGGCGACCCCGAACTGCGCAAGCTGGACCTGCGCCACGACCGGCTGGCGGAGTTCCTGCAGACGCAGTTGGGGGCCATGACCGTGGCCGACGTGCGCCGCCTGCGCCCGTACGCCGTCAACTTCAACCCCGCCCTCACCGCCGAAGTGCGCCTGGCCCTGGCCCACGGCGGGCCGCGCCAATGAGAAGCCCGTCCGAGCAACTTTCCCCTTTTCGACCCGCGCGCCGGAAAGCGCCGGCGCGCGACTGAGGCCGCCCGATGATCCATCGCACTCTCGGCAAATACGTGCTGCGCGAGCGCCTCGGCCGGGGCGGCATGGCCGAGGTCTACCAGGCCTATCAGCCCGGCCTGGAGCGTTTCGTGGCCGTCAAGCTCCTGCATCCCCATCTGGCCGACGCCCCGGACTTCCTGGCCCGCTTCCAGCGCGAAGCCCAGGCCGTCGCCCGCCTGCGCCACCCGCACATCGTCCAGGTCTTCGATTTTGACCTGGCCGACGGTCAGCCGTACATGGTGATGGAGTACGTCGAGGGCCGCTCGCTCAAGACCGACCTGGACGACCGCTTCACGCGCGGCGAGAAACTGCCGCCGGACCAGGTCGTCCGCTGGTTCGACGCCCTGCTGGATGCCGTCGAGTATGCCCACCGGCAGGGCATGGTCCACCGCGACCTCAAGCCCGCCAACGTCCTGATCGAAGCGGCCTCCGGCCGGGTGGTGCTGACCGACTTCGGCATCGCGCGCCTGGTGGACGCCGAGAAACTCACACAGACCGGCATCACGCTCGGCTCGCCCGCCTACATGAGCCCGGAGCAGGGCCAGGGCGAGGCCGCCGACTCGCGCTCGGACATCTACGCCCTGGGCATCATGCTCTTCGAGTGCCTGGCCGGCCAGGTCCCGTTTGAAGGCGACACCAGCGTGTCGATCCTGCTCAAGCACGCCACGGCCCCCATCCCGTCCATCCGCGCCCTGCGCCCGGACGTCCCGCCCGCGCTGGAAGCCGTGATCAGGCGGGCGTTGGCCAAGAAACCCGCCGACCGTTTCCAGACCGCGGCCGACATGCGCGCCGCGCTGCTCGCCACGGTCGATACCCGGCCTCACCCGGCGGCGCCGGCGCCCTCTCGCCCCCCTGCTCCCCGGCCCTTCGCGCTCGCGCGCCCCCCCTGGCTCCTCCCGGCCGCCCTCGGCCTCGTGGCGCTGGTCGCGGCCCTCGCCCTCCTCGGGCCGCGCTGGCTCGCCCAGGCTCAATCCAGCCAGGCCATCCGGTCCGCCCAGGCGCATCTCGTGGCCGGCGAGGCGCAACTGGCGGCCGATGCCTTCACGGCCGCGCTCGACCTGGATCCGCAGGCCGTGGACGCGCTGGCCGGGCGTGCGCGCGCCTATGAGGCGCTGGGCGACATCGACGCGGCCCTGGCCGATGTCGAGCAGATCATCGCCCTACAGCCCGACGACGGCCTGGCCTATGCCGAGCGCGCGCGCCTCACCGCCACCTACCTGGCGCTGGACGACCCGGCCGTCGTCCTGGCCGACCTCGACCGCGCCGTACAGCTCGCGCCGGACTCGGCCCGCACGCATTTCACGCGCGGCTGGGCCCTGCTCAACTTCCCGCTCGTGGGGGGCGCCCCGGACCCGGCCGCCGCCCTGCCTGATCTTGAGCAGGCCGTCGCCCTCGATCCGAAGGGGGCCGAGGCGCAGTTCACGCTGGCGCGGGCGCGGCTGAAAACCGGCGAGGCGCGCGCCGCCCTGGAGCCCGCCAACCGCGCCGTGGAGCTGGCGCCGGGCAACGCCGTGTATTGGACCCTGCGCGCCCACATCCAGGCGACCCTCTCCGATTTCAACGCCGCCGTGGACGACCTGAGCGGCGCGCTGAAGGTCGAGCCTGTCCCGACGGCGCAGGCCACGCTCCTGGCCGAGCGCGCCTACCTCCGCCTGCGCCTGGACGCCCGCCCGGAGGCCGAGGCCGATGTGCAACAGGCGCTGAGGCTTGACCCCGGCAATGCGTTGGCGCGCCTGGTCCAGCATCTGCTCGCTCCCGCGCGCCCGCCCCTGTCTGCGCCGGACCTGGCGCGCGCCCGCCGCCTGGCCCCCGCCGACGACCCGATCTGGCAGGCCGTGTTGGATGAAATCACCCACTGAAGCCCGGCCACGCCTCGGGCCGTCCTCGCCCGGCGGCGTACGGGCCGGTCTGAGACCGGCCCCAATGCTACAATCAATCGGCATTCACTTCATGGAGATCCTATGACCACCCCAACTCAGGCCCTGGCTTACGCCCGGGGAAATCACGACCGCTATCTCGCCGAATTCAAGGACTTCGTCCGCATTCCGAGCGTCTCCACCCTGTCCGAGCACAAGCCCGACATCCAGCGCTGCGCCGACTGGGTGGCGGGCCAGATGCGCGGCCTGGGCCTCAACGGCGTCGTCGTCATGCCGACCGCCGGCCACCCGGTGGTGTACGGCGAATGGCTCAACGCCCCCGGCAGACCGACCGTGCTCATCTACGGCCACTATGATGTCCAGCCCGTGGACCCGGTGAACGAGTGGCACAGCGGCCCGTTCGAGCCGACGATCCGCGGCGACGACCTGTTCGCGCGCGGCGCCTCGGACATGAAGGGCCAGGTCCACGCCTTCCTCAAGGCGCTGGAGGCCCTGCTCAAGCACAACGAGCTGGGCGTCAACGTCAAGGTGCTGGTGGAGGGCGAGGAGGAGATCGGGTCGCCCAGCCTGGGACCCTTCATTGACGCGCACAAGGAACTGCTCAAGTGCGACGTGGTGCTCAACGCCGACTCCGGCATCCTCAGCCCAACCCTGCCCTCGCTGATCTACGGCCTGCGCGGCCTGGCGTATTTTGAGCTGTGGGTCCACACCGCCTCCCAGGACCTGCACTCCGGCACGTTTGGGGGCACCCTCCACAACCCGGCCCAGGCGCTGTGCGAGCTGATCGCCGGCATGCACGACGCCGACGGCCGGATCACCCTGCCCGGCTTCTACGACCGGGTGCGGGCGCTGAGCGCCGAGGAGCGGGCCGAGCTGGCGCGCCTGCCGCACAACGACGCCGACTGGCTGAAGATGACCGGCGCGCCGGCGCTGTGGGGCGAGAAGGGCTACACCACCGTCGAGCGCTTCGGCGCGCGGCCGACGCTGGAGGTCAACGGCCTGTACTCCGGCTTCATCGGCGAGGGCTCCAAGACCGTGTTGCCGGCCAGGGCCATGGCCAAGATCAGCATGCGCCTGGTGCCGGACCAGGACCACACTGAGGTGGAGCAGCAGTTGCGCGCCTACCTGGCCGCCCACGCGCCCGCGACCGTGCGCTGGGAGCTGAAGGCGCTGGCCGGCGGCCCGGCGGCGCTGGTGGAGCGCGATTCGCCCGCCATGCGCGCGGCGGTGGCGGCGCTGGAGGCGACCTGGGGCGTGCGCCCGGTCTTCGAGCGCGCCGGCGGCAGTGTGCCGATCGTGGGCCTGCTGCAGAAGCAGTTGGGCGTGGACTCGATCCTGATGGGCTTCGGCATGCGGGACGACAACATCCACGGCCCGAACGAGAAACAACACCTGCCCAACTATTTCAAGGGCATCGAGGCCTTTATCCGCTTCTTCGGGAATATGGCCGGATAAATCCCGCCTTCACGCCGGTTTTGTTTCCTCGTCCGCCCAACCGTCGGGGCGCGCGGCCGCGCGCCCCGACGGCGTTGACCGTCCAACATCCCCCCTTCTCGCCCACTGTTACGCGGCCCCGGCCGGCGCGCCCGCCAGGATCGCCTCAAAGCGCGGGTCATCCCGCAGCCACTCGAAATCCGGCTCCTGCCGCGCCCAATCGCGGTCGAAATCCGGCCGGGCGGCGGCGTGGCGCAGGTGCTCGAAGGCGGCCTCGACGTTGCCGCAAACCTGCCCTCACCCCCTGCGCCCCTCTCCCGCCGGGAGAGGGGGAACCACAACCTCCTGCCGACCGCGTTCACCTGGGCGGCGTGCCGCAGGGTGTCCAGGCGTCCAGCCGCACGCAGAAACCGGCGCACATCTCGGACCGGGTCGCCGGTGTTCTTTAGGAGAGCAAAGCGATTCATGCCGATTCTTGATTATGCCTACCCGCATATTACGTCTTGTGGGTGGTATAATCCTTCCGCAAATTCGCAAATTAAAGGAGAGACACAATGTCTCTGAGCCCGGCCGTCTCCGAGAAGATCGGCTCGAACTCCAATTCCGCCCCCTCCCTCTCCAGGACCGAGATGCTCGACCTCTACAAGCAGATGGTGCTCATCCGCCTGTTTGAAGAGAAGTGCGAGGAACTCTACCAGAAGGGCAAGATCGGCGGCTTCATGCACCTGTACATCGGCCAGGAGGCCGTGGGGGTGGGCGCGGTCTCCGCCCGCGGGCCGCAGGACAGCGTGATCACGGGCTACCGCGACCACGGCATCGCCCTCGCCGCCGGAATGTCCGCCCGCAGCGCCATGGCCGAGATGCTCGGCAAGGCCACCGGCTGCTCCAAGGGCAAGGGCGGCTCGATGCACCTGGCCGACATCAACCTGAAGTTCTGGGGCGGACACGCCATCGTTGGCGCGCAGATCGCGCTGGCCGCCGGCCTGGCCTGGGCCGACCAGTACCGCAGGACCACGGGCTGCACGCTGTGCTTCTTCGGTGACGGCGCCACCAACATCAGCTACTTCCACGAGGCCCTCAACCTGGCCGCCGTCTGGAAGCTCCCGGTGGTCTTCATCTGCGAGAACAACAAGTACGGCATGTGGACGCCCATCGAGAAAGTCTCGGCCGTCACCGAGATCCGGCGCAAGGCCTCGGCCTACGCCATCCCCAGCGAGACCGCCGACGGCATGGACCTGCTGGACGTGCGCGCCAAGACGGCCGCCGCCCTGGAACACTGCCGCTCCGGCCACGGCCCGTACTTCCTGGAAGTGATCACCTATCGCTACCGCGGCCACTCCATGGGCGACCAGCGCCCGTACCGCACGCAGGACGAGATCCGCAAGTGGCAGGCCGAGGACCCCATCGGCCGGTTCGAGAAGGTGATGCTGGACGCCGGCCTGGCGCCGGACGAGATCGACCGCGTGGACGACGAGGTCAAGGCCATTATGGCCGACGCCGTCGAGTTCGCCGAGGCCTCGCCTTTCCCGGATGACCGCGAAATCTGGACCGATATTTACGTCGAGGATTGACCCCATGCCCGTCATGACCATCGCCAAGTCCATCGCCCAGGCCATCGCCGAGGAGATGGAGCGTGACCCCAGTGTGGTGGTGCTGGGCGAGGAAGTGGCCGCGGCCGGCGGCACGTACGGCGCCACCTCCGGCCTGCTGGACCGGTTCGGCGAGGAGCGCGTCAAGGACACGCCCATCTCCGAAGGCGTCATCGTCGGCGCCGCGGTCGGCGCGGCCATGAACGGCCTGCGCCCGGTGGCCGAGATCATGGGCATCAACTTCGCCTTCCTGGCGATGGACATGATCGTCAACCACGCCGCCAAGGTGCACTCGATGTTCGGCGGCCAGTTCCGCTGTCCGCTGGTGGTCCGCACCACGTCCGGCGGCGGGCGCCAGCTGGCCGCCACGCATTCGCAGACCGTCGAGCACCTCTTCGCGCACTTCCCCGGCCTCAAGGTGGTCTGCCCGAGCACCCCGGCCGACGCCAAGGGCCTGCTCAAGGCCGCCATCCGCACCGACGACCCGGTGATGTTCGTGGAGCAGGCCACGATGTATTCGCTGCGCGGCGAGGTGCCGGAGGACAAGGACTTCGTCCTGCCCATCGGCAAGAGCGACGTCAAACGGCGCGGCCGGCATGTGACGGTGGTCGCCTATTCCAAGATGGTGGACGTCTCGCTCAAGGCCGCGGCCGAGCTGGCCCGGGACGGCGTCGAGTGCGAGGTGATCGACCTGCGCTGGCTGCGCCCGCTGGACCTGGAGCCGGTCTTCGAGTCGTTCAAGCAGACCAACCGGGCCGTCGTGGTCGAGGAGTCCTGGCCCACGTACGGCGTCGGCGCCGAGATCGCGGCGCGCCTGTACGAGGAATGTTTCGATTACGTGGACGCCCCGATCCAGCGCGTGGCGCAGAAGGAAGTGCCGCTGCCCTACGCCGCAAATCTGGAAAAAGCCGCCCTGCCGCAGGTGGCGGATGTAGTCAGGGCGGTCCGGATCGCCCTCAAGTAGCCGCGCCTCGCACTCGCGTAAGGGCGGGCCTGAGACCCGCCTTTGCATCATCGGAGTACCTATGGCAGAAGTCGTCCCGATGCCGAAACTCGGCTTCGACATGACCGAAGGCACGCTCGTCCGCAAGCTCAAGCAGGTGGGCGACGCGGTGGCCAAGGGCGAGATCATCGCCGAGATTGAGACCGACAAGGCCACGGTCGAGCTGGAGGCCTACCTGGGCGGCGTGGTCAAAGGCTGGGTGGTGGAGGAGGGCACGCCCGTCCCGGTCGGCTCGCCCATGCTCGTCATCGCCGAGCCGGATGAGGCCGTGGATGTGGCCGCGCTCACCGGGGTCCAGGCCGCCGCGCCGGCCTCCGCGGCCGCGCCAGCCCCCGCCGCCGCGCCGGCCCCTGAGACGCTTCCTGCTCCCGCCGGCCGCGTCAGCGCGTCGCCGGTGGCGCGCAAGATGGCGGCCGACCACGGCCTGGACCTGGCCCGCATTACCGGCTCCGGCCCCAACGGCCGCATCGTCAAACGCGACGTGGAGGCCTTTATGAAGGCCGCCCCGGCGCCGCTCCCAGCCCCGGCCCCCGCGCCGCGCCCGGCCCCGGCCATCGCGCCGGTCCCGGTGACCGCCGAGGACCAGGCCGTGCCGCTCACCAGACTGCGCGCCATCATCGCCCGGCGCATGGCCGAGTCTGCCCAGACGGTGCCCGCCATCTACCTGACCATCGCGGTTGATATGGCGGCGGCCATGGCGCTGCGTAAGCAGATCAACGCCCTGCTGCCGGACGAGCGCAAGGTTTCGGTCAACGACCTGGTGGTCAAAGCGACCGGGCTGGCGCTGCGCCAGTTCCCGAACCTGAACGCGTCCTTCGGCGGCGACAAGGTCATCCGCAAAAGCCGTATCAACGTCGGCGTGGCCGTGGCGGTGGAGGCCGGACTGCTGACCGTGGTCACCCGGGACACGGACGTCAAGCCGCTGGCCCAGCTGGCGGCCGAGATCAAGCCCATGATCGCGCGCGCGCGCGAGGGCAAGGTCCAGCCGGCCGACATCGAAGGCTCCACCTTCACGGTCTCCAACCTCGGCATGTACGACATCGAGCACTTCACGGCCATCATCAACCTGCCGGAGGCCGGCATCCTGGCGGTGGGCGCCGTGAAGGAGGTGCCGGTGGTGAAGAACGGCCAGCTCGCGCCCGGCGTGCGCATGCAGATGACGTGTGCGGCCGATCATCGGGTGACAGATGGCGCGGAGGTGGCCCAGTTCCTTCAGGCCATCAAGCGCGCGCTGGAAGAACCCCTGCGCCTGCTGGTCTGAACCGCGCCGGTTTCGCATAGCCTCACATCCGCTTGGAGCACCGCCGCCCTCGGCCCGCTTATCCGAGTGGCTACGCGCAACGACGGAGGCCTGATGCCCGGCAAGTTCTACGAGGACCTGCACGTCGGCGATAAATTCAAGCACCCCACCGGCCGCACGGTGACCGAGATGGACAACGTGCTGTTCTCGGCGCTGACGTTCAACACTCAACCCCTGCACGTCAACGCCGATTTCGCCGCCCAGACCCAGTTCGGCCAGCGCATCGTCAACGGCCTGTTCACCCTGGCCCTGGTGGTCGGCCTGAGCGTGAGCGAACTGACCGAGGGCACCATCATCGCCAACCTGGGCTACGACAGGGTCCAGCACCCCAATCCGGTCTTCCACGGCGACACCGTCTACGCCGAGACCGAGGTGCTGGAGAAGCGCGAGTCCACATCGCGCCCGGAGGCCGGCCTGGTGCGCCTGAAACAGACCGGGCGCAAGCCGGACGGGACGGTGGTGGTGGAACTGGAACGGACGGTGATGTTCTTGAAACGCAGTGCGTAATCCGCCCCACGCCGGGCGTATTACGGGAGACCAGGATGCCCGTCAGACGAGCTTTGCTGTTTGTCCCCGGCGACAACCGCCGCATGATCCAGAAGGCGACCACGCTGGACGTGGACTGCCTGTGTCTGGACCTGGAGGACGGCGTGGCCCTGAACCGGAAAGAGGCGGCGCGCGATATCATCCGCGAGTCGCTCCAGACGTTGAACTTCGGGCGCAGCGAGCGCCTGGTGCGCCTCAACCGCCTGGGTTCCGGCCTGGAGCAGGCCGACTTCGACCAGACCATCGGCGGGCGGCCGGACGGCGTCCTCCTGCCGAAGGTGGAAAGCCCGGAGGCCATCCGCTGGCTGGACGAGCACCTCACCTCCGCCGAGCGCGCCAATGGCTGGCCGCGCGGCAGCCTGACCATGCTGGCCATGATCGAGACGGCCAAGGGCGTCGTCAACCTGCCGGCCATCGCCGGCGCTTCGGCGCGGCTGTCCGCGCTGGTGTTCGGGGCCGAGGACCTGGCCGGCGACCTCGGCGCCACGCGCTCCCGCGAGGCCTGGGAGGTCTTCTACGCCCGTTCAGCCGTGGTGACGCACGCCGCCGCCTTCGGCCTGCAGGCCATCGACATGGTCTACGTTGATTACCGCGACACCGAGGGCCTGGTCCGCGAGGCGCGCCAGGGCGCCGACCTGGGCTACGCCGGCAAACAGATCATCCACCCGGGCCAGATCGCGCCGGTCCAGGCCGCCTTCACCCCCAGCGACGACGCCATCGCGGCCGCGCAGCGCCTGGTCGCCGCGTTCGAGGCGCACCAGGCCTCCGGCCGCGGCGCTTTCGCCCTGGACGGCAAGATGGTGGATCGGCCGATGCTCAGGGCCGCCGAGCAGGTGCTGGCGAAGGCGCGGGCGGCGGGCAAACTCTAGCTCAGGCCAGGCCCTCGATCACGACCATCCGCGAGCGCGCCGAACGGTGGCGCAGCGCCCGCGCCTCGCGATACTCGGGCGACTCCAGCCAGGCGCGGGCCCGCTCGATGCTCTCGAACTGCAGAATCACCAGCCGCGTCGGCGCCCAGTCCCCCTCCAGCGTCTCCGTCCGGCCGCCGCGCGCCACATACCGGCCCCCGTAGGCGGCTACGGCCGGCGGCGCCAACTGCTTGTAGGTCTCATACGTCGCGGGGTCGGTCACTTCGATGTCCACGATCACGTAAGCGGTCATCCGTCTGACTCCTGAATTACAGTCGCCGCCGCGGCTTCGGCCGCGCCTTGCCGCAGCCCATCCCACTGCACCAGAACGGCCGCCGCCAGGATCAGGCCGGCCCCCAGCCACTGAACCGGCTCCAGCCATTGGCCGAGGATGGGAATGGCGATGAGGGCGGTCAGCACCGGCTCGAGCGCCGCGATCAGGCTGGCGACGCTGGCCGGCAGGTCCCGCAGACTGAGGGTGTACAGCCCGAAGCCGAGCAGCGAGGGGACCAGCGCCAGGAAGAGCAGCAACCCCCACCCGCGCCAATCGGCGCCCAGGCTCAGGGGCGCGCCGCCGACCTGGGTGAGCGCCAGCGCGCCGGCCGCGAACAGGAACCCGTAGGCGGTCACCGTCCACGCACTGGCGAACCGCTGGGCGCTCCATCGCCCGGCCAGATTGAAAAAAGCGTAGGCGAAGCCCGACGTCAGCCCGAGCAGCAGGCCCAGCGGGTTGACGCGCCAGGCCTCGGGCGTGTGGGCCTGGGCCACGAAGACGCAGCCCGCCAGGCTCAGGGCCACCGCCAGCCACTTGCTCGTCGTCAACGACTCGCGCAGCGCCAGCCGCGCCAGCAGGACGGTGAAGGCCGGCGAGCTGTAGGCCAGGACGGTGGCGACGGCGGCGCCGTTGAAAGCCACGCTGAACGTCCAGGCCGCGTTGAAGACCGCCAGCCCCAGAAAACCATAGACGACGAAGAAGGGGATATCGCGGCGCGTGATGCGGAGCGCCGCCGGCTGAAACACGCGCAGCAGCCCGAGCAGCGCCAGCGCGATGAACAGGTCGCGCCAGAAGGCCAGCGTCAGCGGCTGGAGGGCGTGCCCCTTCAGCAGCACGTCAATGAAAATGCCGGTGAAGGCCAGGGCGGTGGTGGCCGCCAGGGCGGTGAGGCTGCCGCGTAATTGAGAAGACATGTTGCCCTGTAGAGACGTCCCGGCGGGACGTCTCTGCCGATGCCCGGCGGGACGTCTCTGCCGATGCCCGGCGGGACGTCTCTGCCGATGCCCGGCGGGACGTCTCTGCCGATGCCCGGCGGGACGTCTTTACCCGAACGTTACCGCGTCAAGCGGCGATACGTGATGCGGTGTGGGCGCTCGGCCTGCATCCCCAGGCGCTTGCGCCGGTCGGCTTCATATTCCGACCAGTTGCCGTAGTAGAACGTGAGGCGGCTATCGCCCTCGAACGCCAGGATATGGGTGGCGATGCGGTCCAGAAACCAGCGGTCGTGGCTGACCACGATGGCGCAGCCCGCGAACGCCTCCAGCGCCGCCTCCAGCGCCCGCAGCGTGTTGACGTCCAGGTCGTTGGTCGGCTCGTCCAGCATCAGCAGATTGCTGCCGTCCTTGAGCATCTTGGCCAGCAGCACGCGGTTGCGTTCGCCGCCCGAGAGCACGCCGACCTTCTTCTGCTGGTCGGCGCCCAGGAAGTTGAACGAGGCGACGTAGCCGCGCGAGTTGACCTTGCGCGGGCCGAGCACGAGGGTTTCGGCCCCGCCCGAAATTTCCTCCCACACCGTCTTGTCCGGGTCGAGCGAATCGCGCAGTTGCTCCACGTAGGCCAGCTTCACGGTCTGCCCGACCGTGACCACGCCGGCGTCCGGCTTCTCCAGGCCCGCGATCAGCTTGAGCAGCGTGCTCTTGCCGGCGCCGTTCGGGCCGATGACGCCCACCAGACTGCCGGGCGGCAGGCTGAGGTTGAGGTTGTCAATCAGCAGCCGGTCGCCGAAGGCCTTGCTGACGCCCTTGAACTCGACCACGACGTCGCCCAGGCGCGGGCCGGGCGGGATGTAGATCTCCAGGTCCTCGCGCTGCGCCTCGCTCTCCTGGTCCAGCAGTTTCTCGTAGGCCGTGACGCGCGCCTTGCCCTTGGCCTGCCGGGCCTTGGGCGACATGCGGATCCAGTCCAGCTCGCGCTCCAGCGTCTTCTGCCGCCTCGCGTCGGCCTTCTCCTCCAGCGCCAGGCGCTGCTGTTTCTGCTCCAGCCAGGACGAGTAGTTGCCCTTCCACGGGATGCCGTGGCCGCGGTCCAGCTCCAGAATCCAGCCGGCGACGTTGTCCAGGAAATAACGGTCGTGGGTGACGGCGATGACGGTGCCGGCGTAATCGCGCAGGTGTTTCTCCAGCCAGGCCACCGATTCGGCGTCCAGATGGTTGGTGGGCTCGTCCAGCAGCAGGATGTCGGGCTCGGTCAGCAGCAGCCGGCACAACGCCACGCGCCGCCGCTCGCCGCCGGAGAGCACCCGGATCGGCGTGTCCGGCGGCGGGCAGCGCAGGGCGTCCATCGCCAGCTCCAGGCGGCTGTCCAGGTTCCAGGCGTCGTGTTTCTCCAGGTATTCCTGCAGCCGGCCCTGCTCGGCGATCAACCTGTCGTAGTCCGCGTCCGGCTCGGCGAATTTGGCGCTGACCTCGTCGAACTGGCGCAGCGCCGCGACGATGGGCTGGACGGCCTCCTCCACCACCTCGCGGACCGTCTTGTCCGGGTCCAGCTGCGGCTCCTGCTCGAGCAGGCCGCGCGTGTAGCCCTTGGATAACTGGGTCTCGCCCAGGTAGTCGTTGTCCACGCCGGCCATGATGCGCAACAGCGTGCTCTTGCCGGCGCCGTTCAGGCCGAGCACGCCGATCTTGGCGCCGTAGTAGAAACCGAGCGAGATGTCGCGGATGACCTCGCGGTTGGGCGGGAAGAGGCGCCTGACGCGCACCATCGAGTAAATGACTTGATCGGTCATAGAATTCCTTCAGTTGTCCACAAAGCCCGCGTCCCAGGCGCGGGCCGGGTCGTGGTTGCGCAGGTCCACGCCGAAATCGGCGGCGGCCTTGAGCGCCATCAGCACCGAGACCCAGCCGGCCGCCACTTCGGCGCGGTCCTCGGCCGGCACGCCGGCGTCGGTCAGGGCCAGGTCGGTGCCGCCGGCGCCGTCGTCGGCCAACGCGAACGTCGTCCGGCTGCCGCCGTAATACTCGACGACGAAACGGCGGGGCGGCGCCTGTTCCAGGATGCGCCCGCGCCAGGTCTGGCCGCCCGGGAAGCGAAAGTCGATCGCGCCGTCGCGCTCCGCGGCCGACTCGGCCCAGAACCGGGCGCGGCCGTCATCCGTGGCCAGCAACGCGTACACCCGGGCCGGCGGCGCCTGCAGGTGGAGCCGCCAGCGGATGACGCCCGGCTCAGGCTGAAACCCCGTCATCCCGCCTCAACGCGCGCTGATGAAGACCAGCTCTTCGGGCCGGCGTGTGAGCTGGACCCGCTCCCCCTGGACGCGCACCAGCTGACCGAAATCCAGGAAGTCGATCTCGCGCACATCCAGCACGGCCTCGGGCTTCTCGGCCGTGAGCCAGGCCGGGAACTCGGCCAGCGGCGCGCCGGGCCGCAACGCCCGGAACTCGGCCAGCCGCCGGAAGAGCTTGGGGAAGATCACGCCCTGCGCCTCCAGGGCCGCCTGGTCCCCGGCCGGCGCGCCCCGGGTGGTCAGGTCCCGTTGCCACAGCCCCCGCCTGGCGCCCCGCGCCCGCTGCACGGCGGACACCAGCGCCCGGCGCGCGTCCAGGGGCAGGCCGTCGTAGAACATTGGGTAGGCCTGGCCGGCGAGCGCCAGCCGGTAGTTCAGGCTGCGCTTCACCAGGGCCGTCGTCAGCTCGATCGCGGCGCCGTCCACGGCCGGCGGCGCGCCGGCAAAGGCGAAGGAGACCGGGCGCCCGTTGACCTCCAGCGTGCGCGCCACGATAAAGCCGGGCGCGGCATCGCGCGGGACCGGCGGTTTGACGCGCACGCCCTCCGGCGGCGCGTAGGGCACAGGATTGAGGCCGAGCAGTCCGGTCAGAGTATCGCGCGCCTGGTCGGCCAGCGGGCGCGGCTGGCGCGTCTCCCGGGCCCCCTTCACCGGGACCTGGTAGTGCAGCTCGAGCGCATCCACGCCCTCCAGACGCAGTTGCAGCGAGCCGATGGTCGTCAGGCGATACGGGTTCCGGATGCGCCGCAGGCGGTCCAGCTGAGACCGGTCGGCAGGCCGAAAGTGGATCGAATCGCCGTCCGGCTCGAAGCCGGTCTCGCGGCCCGCCGCGGTGCGATTGACCAGATGGTACGCGCCCTGAATGACAATGAAGGACATCGGGAGGTCTCCGGTGTTGCGCGCGGCGCAGACGTGATTATAGCCGACCGCCGAGGTATACTTGACCTCCCGCTATGCAAGCCATTGCCCCCACTCCCGCACAACGCGCCCTTTTCCGCAACCTGTACTGGGACGTCTTCTGGTTCGGCGTGCTGCAAGGCAGCGCCATGGCGTTCCTGTCGGTCTACGCGGCGCGCCTCGGCGCCAGCGCCTTCCAGATCGGGTTGCTCACCAGCGGCCCGGCTGTCGTCAACCTGCTGGCCTCGCTGCCGGCCGGCCGCTGGCTGGAGGGGCGCGCGATGACGACGGTCTCTTTCCAGACCGCCGTCCTGCACCGCCTGGGCTACCTCCTGCTCGTGCCGCTGCCCTGGCTGATGCCGGAGGCCGCCCAGGCCTGGGCCCTGCCCGTCCTGATCGGGCTGATGTCCCTGCCGGGGACCGTGCTGGCCATCGCCTTCAACGCCATGTTCGCGGATGTGGTGGCGCCGGAGTGGCGCGCGCATGTCGTCGGCCGCCGCAACGCGCTGCTGGCCGTCAGCTCGACGGCGGCGTCGCTGTCCTGCGGGTGGCTGCTGGATCAGCTGACGTTTCCGCTGAACTACCAGGTGGTCTTCGGCCTCGGCGCGCTCGGCGCCGGCCTGAGCACTTACTACCTCTACCGCGTGCGGGCGCCGGGGACGCTGTCGCCCCGGGTGGGCCGCGCGCTGTTGGATTTCGCGCTGCCCGGCGGGCTGCCCCGCATCGGCGACGCCCTGCGCCAGGGCCTGGGCCTGCGCTTCCTCACACGCGGCGGCGCCCGGCCCCTGCTCCGCCCCGACCTGTTGCGCGGACCTTTCGGGCGCGTGATGGTCGCCTACCTGACCTTCTACACATTCCAGTACACGTCGATCCCGCTCATGCCGCTGTTCTGGGTGAACGAATTGCGGCTCAGCGACGGCGAGATCAGCATCGGCAACGCGCTTTTCTACGGCGCGATGCTGGTCGCCTCGCTGGGTTTGCGCCGCCTGAGCGCGCGCCTCGGCCACCATCGCGTGTTGGTGCTGGGGGCGGCGTTTTTTGGCGGCTACCCCCTGCTCAACGCCCTGGCTCAGGATGCGACGCTGTACTATGTTGCTTCAATCCTGGGCGGCGTGGTATGGGGCCTGGCTGGCGGCGGGCTGGTGAACCGGCTGATGGAGCGCGTCCCGGACGACGACCGCCCGGCGCACATGGCCCTGCACAATCTGGCGCTCAACCTGGGCATCCTGGCCGGGTCCTTGTTAGGGCCGGCGCTCAGCCACGGGACCGATCTGCGCACGGCCCTGTTCGTGGCCGCCGCGCTGCGCCTGGTTGCGGCGCTACTGCTCGGGCGTTGGGGGTGACGCAAAGACCGCCCGCCCGCCCTGGCGGATGCGGTCGCGGATCTCGGCCTGGACCTCGGACGAACGCCACCAGGCGGCGCCGCCCAGCGTCCTCAGCCGCCTCAGCCAGCGGGCCACGCGGGCCTCGGCCAGCACGTAGCCGGCCGGATAGATCGAGAGCGCGCTGACGAACGGGTTCAGGCGCGCGTAGCCCGGCGGCGCCGTCATACCGGTAAAGCGCGCCAGCCAATCGGCGAAGCGCGCTTCGGCCCCGGCCCAGTCCAGGCCCTCCAGCCACACATCCAGCGCCGTCAACGCCTCCGCCCCGGACCAGGTCAGGGTCAGATGGCGCTTGAACCGGGCAAAGGCCAACAGGCGCTCCACGGCGGCGTCGCCCAGGCGGAAGGTCTCGGCCAGAAACTCCGGCTCGGCCAGCAGATACTCGAACAGCGTGGAGAACGTCTCATGCACGCCGGAGTGGATCCAGTAGCGGTCCACGAACGGCAGGTCGGGCCGGATGCCGGAGAAGTGCGCGGCGTGCCCGAACTCGTGATAGAGCATATCAATCAGATGATGGGCCGATGCGACCCGGACCGAGACGCGCACGTCGCCCGGGATGGCGACCGGGAAGCAGAACGCGCCGGGATACTTGCGCGGGCGGCTCTCCAGGTCGATGGGCACGGCGGAGAGATCGAAGCCGGAAGCGCGAAAGACGCCCAGGGCGGTCTGAACGGCGGAAAACGCCGAGCCGGCATGGCCCGCGGTGTTCTCTTTGGCAAAGATCCCGTTCGTCGGCTCGTACATCCGGTTGAGGTAGAGCGCGCGCAGTTCAGCCGGTCCCGCCGGACGTCCAAACACGGCCTGGCTGAGCGCCGCCAGGGCCGCCTGAAACGGCGCCCGGCTGGCCTCGCCCGCCTGAAGGAGAAAAGCCCGCAAGGCCTCGGGCGTCACACCCTCGCGCCAGCAGAAGGTGTGGACCGGGGTGAGGCCGCGCGCCGCAAAGTCCGCGCGGACCCGGGCCAGCCGCGCTTCCAGGTGCGGCGTGAGCGCAGCCGACTGCGCGACCAGGCGCTCGTATCCCTCGCGCAGTCGGCCGGCGTCATCCGTCTCGCGCTCAAACGCCTTCCAGTTGCGCCAGGTCAGCGGTCCCTCCGATGAGGTCAGATCGGGCGCGCTCAGATGCGCGTCCATGGCGTCCGTCACCGCCTCGTCCAGCGGCAGACGACGCGCTTCGGACCAGCTTTCCAGGGCGAAAAAGCGTGTGGCGGTGTCGGCGTGATCCAGCAGGCGTTCATACAGGCCGGCCAGGGCCGCCGCCGGCGCGGCGTAGCCGGCCGCGTCCACGTCCAGGCCCACGCCCTCAGCGTACAGCCAGCGGTTGAGGGCGACGGTGTGCGCCTCGAGGTCGCGCTCGACGTCCGGGGACAATGTCATCGCGCGCCCTACGCCGGCGGCGCGGCCGTCAAAATGAAGAACAACGCGAAGGCGACGAAGGCCCCCAGCGCGCCGGCGCCCAGCCAGGCGACGCGCGGGTTCACGGCGGCCGGTCCGGCCAGTCCTTCGCGACCGCCCACCCAGCCGCCGAGGCGCGCCCCCAGCCAGCCGCTCCACAACGCCAGGAGCAGGCCCCATCCCACCATCGCCGGGACCGTTTCGGCATTGACGCGCGGGTAGGACAAAAACTGAGGCAAAAGAGGCAGGCTGATCAGCACGAAGGCCGCCGCGCCGGCCAGGCTGCCGCCGATCAGGGTCGCCGCCGACTCGGCCTGGCGGAGCCGCAGGGCGTACCAGGCGTCGATGGCGACGGCCGGGGCCAGGATGAGGAGCTGGGAGACGATCGGCTGGCGCATCGGCGATCCGCTCAGGTCGAAAAACGAGAGCATGCCGGCCCGGAAGCCCAGGACCAGCAGCGCCAGCAGCGTGGCGACGCCGGCCCGGCGCAGCGTGCAGACGGCCAGCTGGCCGAGAAACACGGCGATGGCGATCAGGGCGGCCGGGTACATCCACTCCGGCCGGTCCCAGAAGGCCTGCGTGAAGGCGTCGCGCTCGGGGCCGAAGCCGGTGACGGGCCGGAAGACCTCCCACTCGGTGATCACCACCTGCATAATGAACAGCGCCGCCACCATATACAGGATCAGGATCAGGACTTCGCCCAGGCGCAGGCCGCCCGGTCCGCGCCAACTCGTCTTCGGCAGCAGCGAGGCCTGCAGGGAGGCCGCCGCCAGCATCACCAGCGCCGTGCCCAGGCCGAACATGAGATGCGGCAGGCTCCAGGCCGTGATGTCCAGGCCGTAGAGGCGGTGCCACAGCTCATCGGACGGGGCCGCCAGGGCCAGGTAGGCCGAGGTCAGCCCGAGCAGGCCGACGGACGGCGCCGCCCGGAACTTCTCGCGCAGGCCGCCGTACCCGCGCAGCACGACCAGCAGGCCGCCGACGGCGAACAGCGCCATCAGCGCCATACTGCCGTACATCAGGATGTGCGGCCGCCACCAGAAGTCGTTCAGCACGAGCACGACGCCGTACAGGCGATGCCAGATCTCATCCCAGAACGCGCCGGTGCAGAACAGCAACCCGGCGAGCACGACCAGGATCGCCAGCCCCTGCAGGGCGTCAGCCGAGAGAGTGGCTCGGGCGGGCGCGGCCGGCAGCGGGCTGAAGTACAGCCACCACACCGCCAGACCAAAGACGACGAGCAGCGCCGCCAGGGCGCCCACGCCGAGCACGAACAACGGACCCGGGCTGGCCGTGCCGCCGTAAGCCGTCATCACCAGCAGCACGGCCAGCACGCCGCCGGCGAGCGCCGCCATCCGCGCCGCCGGCCACCAGCGAGGCGTCGTCATCGGAAAATTCATGGATCGGCTCCCAACACGAATACGCTTCATTTTACCGTCATCGCCGTTCACAGTACAATTCATTGCATGCGTGCGCCGATTTACCTGGACTATGCCGCCACCACGCCCGTCGATCCGCGCGTCCTGGACGCCATGCTGCCGTACCTGCGCGAGGACTTCGGCAATCCGTCGTCCGTCCACGTCTTCGGCCGGCGGGCTGAGAAGGCGCTGGAGCAGGCGCGCCGCACCGTCGCCGCGATCCTGAACTGCGCGCCGGACGAGGTCGTGTTCACGGGCTGCGGGTCGGAGGCCGATAACCTGGCCCTGCGCGGTCTGGCCCTGGCCGAACGCGAGCGGCGCGGCGCGAACCACCTGGTCACGACGCCCATCGAACACGAAGCGGTGCTGGCGACGGCCCATCAATTGCGCGACCACTACGGGTTCGAGCTGACCGAGCTGCCCGTGGACGAGGCCGGCCGTGTGGCGCCCGAGGACGTGGCGCGCGCGCTGCGGCCGGACACGGCCCTGGTCGCCGTGATGTTCGCCAATAATGAGATCGGCACGGTCCAGCCCATCGCCGAGATCGCGGCGCTCTGCCGCGAACGCGGCGTCGCCCTGCACACCGATGCCGTCCAGGCCGCCAGCCAGCTGGACGTGGACGTGCAGGCGCTGGGCGTGACCACGCTCGCCCTCGGGGCGCACAAGTTCTACGGACCGAAGGGCGTCGGCGCGCTGTACGTGCGCGCCGGCGCGGCCCTGCTGCCGGCCCAGACCGGCGGCGCGCAGGAGCGCGGCCGGCGCGCCGGCACTCAGAACGTGCCCTACATCGTCGGGCTGGCCGAGGCCCTGCGGATCACGGCCGAGGAGCGCGCGGCCCACAACGCCCGTTTCCTGGCCCTGCGCGAGCGCGTCATCCAGGGCGTGCTGGGCGCTATCCCGGAGGCGCGTCTCACCGGACACCGGACCGGGCGGCTGCCCAACCACGCCTCGTTCGTCTTCCGCGGCGTCAACGGCAACGACCTGCTCATGCACCTGGACCTGGCCGGGGTCGCGGCCTCGTCCGGCTCGGCCTGCAAGACTGGCGACCCGCGCCCCTCCAGCGTGCTGCTGGCGCTGGGCCTGCCGCCGGAGTGGGCGCTGGGCTCGCTGCGCGTCACGGTCGGGCGCGGCACCACCACAGCCGATGTCGACCGGCTATTGGCCGTGTTGCCCGGCCTGGTCGCCAGGCTGCGCGCCGAACAGATGGCGCCGGCATGAGCGCAGACCGCGTTCGAGTCGTCGTCGCCATGTCCGGCGGCGTGGACAGCTCCGTCGCCGCCGCGCTGCTCGTGCGCCAGGGCTATGACGTCGTCGGCCTGATGATGCGCCTGTGGGGCGAGCCGGCGCCCGGCAACGGCGGCGTCCACAATCGCTGTTGCTCGCCGGATTCCCTGGCCCAGGCGCGCCGCGTGGCCGAGCTGCTCGACATCCCGTTTTACGCCGTGGACGCCCAGGCGCCCTTCAAGGCCCGCGTGGTGGATTTCTTCATCGACGGCTACGCCGCCGGCGTCACCCCCAACCCGTGTCTCGAGTGCAATCGCCACATCCGCTGGGATTTCCTGTTGAGGAAGGCGTTGTCGCTGGACGCCGCCTATCTGGCCACCGGCCACTACGCGCGTGTGCGCCGGACCGACGCCAGCGGCTTTCAGCTGCTCAAGGCCGTGGACGACAGGAAGGACCAATCCTACGTGCTCAGCGTCATGGGCCAGGCGCAACTGCGCCACGCCCTGTTCCCTGTCGGCGGCTACACGAAAGCCCAGGTGCGTGAGCTGGCGCGCGAGTTCGGGCTGCCGGTGGCCGAGCGCGCCGAGAGCCAGGACCTGTGCTTCCTGGCGGATAACGACTACCGGCGCTTCCTGCGCGACCACGCCGCGAGCGCCCTGCGGCCCGGCCCGATCGTGCGCGCGGACGGGCGCGTGGTCGGCGAGCACCAGGGCCTGCCGTTCTACACCGTCGGCCAGCGCAAGGGCCTGGGCGTGGCCGGCCCGGAGCCGCTCTACGTCCTGGGGACGCGACCAGAGACCAACGCGCTGGTGGTCGGCGCGGCGGATGAACTGGGGCGCGACCGGCTGACAGCGGCGCGCGTCCACTGGGTGGCCGGGACGCCGCCGGCGGCGCCGATCCGGGCCGAGGTGAAGATCCGCTACAAGGCGCCGCCGATGCCGGCGACGGTCACGCCCCTGCCTGACGCGCGCGCCGAGGTCGTCTTCGACCGCGCCCTGCGCGACATCACCCCCGGCCAGGCGGCCGTATTCTACAACGGCGAGGTGTGCCTGGGCGGCGGCCTCATCGAAAGGCAAACGGGATGACTCTACCGACGCTCCTCCTGGCCTTCGCGCTGTCCACGATCTACGGAGCCGGCTTTCATCTGTGGCAGGGCGGCGGCGCGCGCCGGCTGGCGCTCTACCTGCTCAGCGGCTGGCTGGGCTTCACGCTCGGGCACTTCCTGGGCGATTGGCTCGGCGTGCGGCTCTTGGCCATCGGGACGCTCAACTGGCTCACGGCGACTCTGGGCAGCGCCGTCGCGCTGTTCGCCGCGCGCTGGCTCGCCACCAACGAGACGGCCGAGACGCGCCGGCGCTGAGCTAAGTTCACAAATCCAGGCCGAACAGCTATAATCCTGGTTATGGTCAGCCAGCCGCCCGCTTCTGACGCCCCCAGCCCTTCTGCCAGCCGCACACCCGGTCCGACCGCCCAACCGGCGCCTTCCGCCCCCGCGCCGCCTGCCCCGTCGGCCAGCGGGCCGACGGAGGCCCAGCAGCGCGGGATCATCATCGGCCTCGTGGTCGTCGTGATGCTGGTGCTGGCCGGCGCCATCGCGGCGTCGTACTACCTCGTCAACAACCCGGCCACGGCCGCCACCGTCCGCGACGTCTTCATCATCTTCATGGCGGTCGAGGCGTTGTTTATCGGCGTCGTGCTGGTGATCCTGATGGTGCAGCTGGCCGTTCTCACCAACCTGCTCAAGAACGAGGTCAAGCCGATCCTGGAAGCGACGCAGGAGACGGTCAACACCGTGCGCGGCACGACGCTCTTCCTCAGCGAGAATCTGACCGAGCCCGTGATGAAGCTCAACAGCTACGTCGCCGGCCTGTCCAAAGTCATGGAAACGCTCAGCACGCTAGGGGGCCTCTTCCGTCGCCTGTAGAGCGCATTCCAGCAAGCAAAGGAGATTTCACGATGGCAGACAACGACAGCGATTTTGGGGCCTTTTTCACCGGCTTCATCATCGGCGGATTGGTGGGCGCGGCCGCCGCGCTGATGCTCGCCCCGCAATCCGGCGAAGAGACGCGCGCTCAGATCCGGCAGCGCAGCATCGAAATCCGCGACCAGGCCTATGAAGCCGCCGAGGACGCCCGCCAGCGGGCGGAAGAGGCGGCGGCCCAGGCGCGCGCCCGCGCCGAGAAGCTATCGGCCGAAGCGCGCGCCCGCGCCGAGGAACTGCAGGAGCGCGGCAAAGCGGCGTTGAACGAACAGCGCGAGAAGATCGCCAGCCGTCTCGGGCGCAAGAGCGCCGGCGGCGAGGTGGAGCTGCCGGCCGAACCGGCGGCGTGAAGGATTTGGGTTGATTTTAGGGGCGGGCCTAAGGCCCGCCCCTACGACGACCCGCTATGTCATTTCCGCCAGCGCCTCAATCAATCCGTCCAGCACATCGCCGGCGATGACGGCCGCCGGCGTCCCCAGCGCCCGCGCCGCCAGTTCCCCGGCCCGGCCGTGCAAGTAGCCGCCTGCCACGGCCGCCTCATACGGGCCTACGCCCTGCGCCATTAATCCCACAATCGCGCCCGCCAGCACATCGCCGGTCCCGGCCCGCGCCAGCGCCGGCGTGGCGAACGGCAAGAGCGTCGCGCGCCCGTCCGGCGCGGCAATCACCGTAAAGGCGCCCTTCAGCACGACGACGTGCCCCCACTCAGCCGCGTACTTCTGCGCCGCGCCGATCCGGTCGGCCTGGAGCGTGTCCTTGTCGACGCCCGTCAGGGCCGCCATCTCGCCCGGATGCGGCGTGAGCACCGCGCCCGGCGGCAGCCGCCGCGGCCAGTCGTCGAGCCGGGCCAGCAGGCGCAGGCCGTCGGCGTCCACCACGACGGGCGGGAAGCGCGCGGCCGGCGGCGCCTCGGATGCCGCGCCGCCCGCAAAGCCGAATGGGCGCCGGCGGGGACCGGCCGCCTGAACGAGCAGGCTGTCCAGGAAGCGCCCGGCGCCGGCGGCGGTCCCGAACCCCGGGCCGATGAGCAGCGCGCTGACCTTGTCCAGTTCCTGCGTCACCAGCTCGGCGCCGCCGGAGTCGAGGGCGCCGTCGTCGTCCGGCAGCGTTAGCCAGGTGGCCTCGGGGAGTTGCCCGGCCAGGATCGGGTGGAGCGGCTCCGGCACGGCCAGGGTCACCAGGCCGGCGCCCACGCGGTAGGCCGCGGCCCCCGCCAGGTAGGCGGCGCCGGTGTAGGCCACCGAGCCGGCCACCACCAGGGCCCGGCCAAACGTCCCCTTGTGGGCATCCCGCGGGCGGCGCGGCAGGAGGCCGCGCACGGCCTCTGCCGCCGCCAGCTCCACACCCACCTGCGCCTCGGGCAGATCGGCGGGCAGGCCGATATCGGCGATCACCAGTTCGCCGAGCGCGTCGGCTGCCGGGAAGGTGAAGTGGCCGCGTTTGGCGGCGGCGAACGTCACCGTCAAATCGGCCGGGAAGCTCAGGGGGTCCAGCGCGCCGGTGTCGCAGTTCAGGCCGGACGGGCAATCGACCGCGGCCACAAACGGGCGCGGGACGCGGGCGCGGAGGGCGGAACCGGCTTCCTTAAGCAGCTCGGCCGACGCGCCGCCCAGCGGGAAGCGGGCGCCGGTGCCGAAGACGGCATCCACCACCACCGTCGCGCTGCTGAGCAGGTTATGGAGCACACGTCCGCGCTGGTCGTTGTCGGCGTCCGCCAGGAAGGCGCTCTTCTCGCGCAGCCGCCGCACTTTGGGGTCGGCCTCGTCCGGCGCGCGGGCGGTGTATACGGTGACGCGCGCGCCGGCGTTGGAGAGGTAATGCGCGGCCACCAGGCCGTCGCCGCCGTTGTTGCCGCTGCCGCACAGGACCAGGATTTTGTGCGCGGTCAGGTCGTCGAGGCGCGCCAGGATCGCCTCAGCCACGGCGCGGCCGGCGTTCTCCATCATGGCCGCAAAGGTCACGCCGGCCCGGTCGGCGGCGGCCTCGATGGCGCGCATTTCGGCAATCGTGACAATCTTGGGCATCGGTCTCGGCGAGCATTCACGGCCCGGCGCCGTTGACGGCCGTGCGCGGCCGGCGGAAGAGGCCCTGGGCCCAATACCACTCGAGCGTCTGCCGGGCGCCCTCCTCGAAAGGCGTCGGCGTGAAGCCCAGTTCGACGCGCGCCTTGTCGGACGAGACGCGCCAGTCCTGGAAGACGTAGGAGGCCATGTGGATCGGGTAATAGGGTTCGCGGTGCGTCCGTTCGGCCTGGGCCGTCATCCAGCGCGCCAGCTGCAGCATCAGACCCGCCGAGATGTTCAGGCGCAGGCTCGAGATGCCGGCCAGGCGGCTGACGATTGCGTTCGCCTGCCGGTGCGAGAGCGGTTCGCCGGAGACGTTGTACGTTTCGCCCGTCCGGCCGGACTGGAGGGCGGCCACGATGGCCCGGGCCACGTCCGGCACAAAGGCCGGGAACGTAATGCGCCGCCCGCCGTGCACCTGCAGGCGCAGGCCCTTGAGTGGGTCCTCGAAGAACAGGCGGTTGAAAGCGTAGCGCCCCCACGGCCCGTAGAAAGCGCCCGGCCGCAGGATGATGGCCGGCAGGTTGGCGGCGCGGGCGAACATGCGCACAAAATTCTCGGCGTCGAACTTGCTGCGCTGATAGGGATCGGCCGGCTGGCACTTCACGGTCTCGTCGATCACCACATCCGGCGGGTGCTGGCCGACGACCGCGATGGTGGAGATATGGATGAAGCGGGCGACGGCATGTTTGCGCGCCGCTTCCACGACGTTGGCCGTGCCCTGGACATTGACGCGTTCGAAAGCCTCACGGGCGCCCCAGAACCGGAACAGCCCGGCCGCGTGGACGACATGCCGGCAGCCCGCGAGGCTCTGCTGCAACGTAGCGGCGTCGAGCACGTCGCCCGTCACGATCTCGATATTCGGGTCCTGCAGGTGGCGGACATCGCTGGTCGGGCGCGCCAGCGCGCGCACGCGGTAGCCGGACGCCACCAACTGCGGCACCAGGTGGTGGCCGAGAAAACCGGTCGCGCCGGTGACGAAAACAGTCTCTGCGCTCATCGGCCTCTCTTCAGGCGCCGGGCTTACCGCGCGCCCGCCGCGACAGGGTGAAGGCGGTGACCGCCAGCCCGCCCAGGAGGCCGAGCGCGGCGGCGACCATGCGCCGGTCCACCTTAGGGAATTCCATGGGAATATCGAGCGGGATGCGCTGGCCCTGCAGCACTTCCCGCACCGGCTCCAGACGCTGGCGCAGCGTGGCGCCGAACGCCAGGCGCATAACGGCCGCGATGGCCTGGTAGTGGCCCGGTTTGCGGAACACCGTGGCCACATCCCACTCCAGCGGCGGATCGCCCAACATGACGGCGCGCGGCTGGGTGAACTGGGTCAGCCCCTCGCGGCCGTGGACGCGCCCGATGCCGGAGTCCTTCATCCCCCCGAACGGCAGGTGCGGGATGGCGAACTGGCAGATGGTGTCGTTGATCAATACCGAGCCGGTCTGGAGCTGGGCGGCGACGCGCCGGCCGTGGTCCAGGTCGGCGCTCCACACCGAGGCCCCCAGCCCGAAACGGTTGTCGTTGGCCAGGCGCACCGCCTCGGCCTCGTCCTTCACCTTCATGATGGGCAGGATCGGGCCGAACGTCTCGTCCTGCATCAGCAGCATATCGTGGGTGACGTCCACCATCACCGTCGGCTCGATATACATGCCGTCGAACCGGCCGCCGGTCAGCGCCCGCGCGCCTTTGGCCAGCGCGTCGTCGAAATGCGCGCGCACGATCTTCACCTGGCGCGGGTCGGTCATCGGGCCGAGGTAGTGCGGGTTGTCTTTGTCGGGCGTGTAGCCATAGGTCAGCTCGCGCGTGTAGCGGACGGCGGCCTCCACAAACCGGTCGTAGACCGGGGCCACGACATAGACGCGCTCCACGGCCATGCACGTCTGGCCGGTGTTGAAATACGCGCCCCACACCGCCCAGCGCGCCGCCGCGTCCACGTCGGCGTCCTCCAGGACGAGGAGCGGGTCCTTGCCGCCCAGCTCGCAGACCACCGGGATGAGGTGCTCGGCCGCGGCCGCCATCACCTTCTTGCCGGTCGGCGTCGAACCGGTGAGGAAAATGAAGTCCGGGCGCGCCTGGACCATGGCCGCCCCCACCGCGCCGTCGCCGTGGATGACGCGCACAAAGGGCGCCAGCTCCGGCACGCGTTCGAACAGGCGCTGCATCAGCACGCCGGTGGCGGCCGTCACCTCGGACGGCTTCAGGACCACGGTGTTGCCGGCCAGCAGCGCCGCCAGGACGGGCGGCATGGCCAGCGCGAACGGGTAGTTCCAGGGCGCGATGACGCCCACCACGCCGTACGGGCGCGGCTCGACGAAGGCGCGTTTGAAGAGGTACAGCCCGCGCGGCACTTCGCGCGTCCGCAGCCATTCCGGCGCGTGCTTGTTGTACTCGTTCAGCAGGTCGGCGGTCATGAAGACTTCGATGAGGGCGTCCTGCCGGGACTTGCCGCAGTCCTGGTTGATGACGGCGCTGATCTCGTCGCGCGCGTCGATCATCACCGCCTGCAGCCGGCGCAGGAGGCGAATGCGCTCGGCCAGCGGCTTGCCGCTCCAGGCCGGGAAGGCGGCGCGCATGTCGGCGACCGCCTGCCGGGCCTCGGCCAGCGGCGTCATGGCCACCCGGCCAAAGGTTGCGCCGGTGGCCGGGTTGACGAAGGTCAGTTCACGGTCTGGTTCCATAGGGGCACCCCCGAAAAGGACGGAGGCTCTGACAGCGGCGCGGGAGGTCGGACGTTGCCAGGGGTCTCGCCAGCGAGTCAGGCCAAGTGCTGGGAGATATTATACCGGTAGCGGGGCGCCGGGCGCGGCTGAATCGCCTGGGAGACGCTGGCCCGCAACTGGGAGGGCAGGAACGGCTTGACCAGATAATCGTGCACCTGGGCCACCCGCAGGCCGAACGTGCGGTCAACGCGGCTGGCCTGGTTGGCCAGGATGATGACCGGCGGACGCGCGCCGCCCGCATCCGGCTGAAGCTGCATAAAGAACTCCCACCCGTTCATGTCCGGCAGGTTCAGATCCAGGAGCAGCAGATCGGGCGCCTGACCGCGCGCCAGGGCCAGCCCCGTCCGGCCGTTGGGCGCCGACTGCACATCCAGCCCGTCGCTGGCCAGAATCGTTCGGATCAGGCTCGCCATGTCTTCATCACCGGTCACCAGCACGATCCTGGCCTGCACGACCTCAGTGCTCATCTTTAGTCATCCATCTCCGTCGGTAGCCGCTTCGCCTTCCATAAGCGCTACGATTATGTGTGTGACCGGCGAGGCTGTCAATCGGGTGACCGTTGGAAAGCGGGCAAGGGCGCCGGGGTCAACGCCGCTTGCGCCCGGCTTAACCACCCGTTAAACTGGAGTGGTTATGTTTGCGAATCGATCCCTGCCCTCACAGGCTCAGACGATGCCGAAGATACTGTTGATTGAAGACGAAGCCACAGTCCGGGACACGCTGGCCCTCAACCTGCGGGCCGAGAACTACGAGGTGGTCACGGCCAGCGACGGGGCCGATGGGCTTCAGATGGCCCGTGAAGCCGCGCCGGACCTGATCATCCTGGACCTGATGCTGCCGGAGCTGGATGGCCTGTCGCTGTGCCGCATCCTGCGGCGCGACTCGAACATCCCCATCATCATGCTGACCGCGCGCGGCACCGAGATGGACCGGATCACGGGCCTGGAGACGGGCGCCGATGACTACGTGGTCAAGCCGTTCAGCCTGGGCGAACTGCTGGCGCGCGTGCGCGCCAACCTGCGCCGCGCGACCGCCAACAACCGGGCGGCGGCTACCCGGCTCACCTCGGGCGAGCTGACGCTGGACCTGCTGGCGCGGCGCGCATATCTCCACCAGGCCGAGCTCAAGCTCACCCACCGCGAGTTCGACCTGCTGGCGGAGCTGATGCGCAACCAGGGCGCGGTGCTGTCGCGCGACCTGTTGCTCAATCGCGTCTGGGGGTACGATTACGTCGGCGACAGCCACACCGTGGACGTGCACATCCGCTGGCTGCGCGAGAAAATCGAGCTGGACCCCTCCGCGCCCAAGCGCATCACCACCGTGCGCGGCGTGGGTTACCGGTTCGAGGGCTGACGCCGACTGACGGACAGCATGTGGTTCGCCTGGATTGTCGCGGCGCTGGCGGCGTTGGCCGCCATCGGTTTTGCCTACCTGTGGCAGCGCGCGCGCGCCCACACCGTCAAGGCCGAAATCGAGCGGCAGGCGGCCGAGCGGGCGGCGCGCGCCGCCGAGCGCGAGCTGCAGCGCCACGTCGCGCAACTGGCCGCCCTCAACCTGGCCCAGACCGACGCCGTCCTGCTGATTGACGCCGAGCGCGTGGTGGTGCAGCTCAACGTGATCGCCACCGGCCTGTTCGGGCCGAAGGCCGCGCCGGGCCAGACGCTGATCGTCGCCACTCGCTCGGTGGAGCTGGACGAGCTGGCCGACCACGTGCTCAAAGGCGGGGAGGATCACGACCGGCAGATCACGCTCAACGGGCTGCCCTACCGGGCGCGCGCGGTGTCCGCCGGGGCCCACGGCCTGGCCATCGTTCTGAAAGACCTGAGCGAACTGCAGCGCCTGGGCCGCAGCCGGCGCGACTTCATCGCCAATATCTCGCATGAGCTGCGCACGCCGCTGACCTCCATCCGCCTGCTGGTGGAAAGCCTGCTTTCGGGCGTCGCCCGCGACCCGCACCAGGCCGAGGCCCTGACCCGGAAAATCCAGACCGAAGTGCAGGTGCTGGAACAGATGGCGCAGGAACTGCTCGACCTGGCCCAGATCGAGTCCGGCCAGTCGATTGTGCGCCTGCTGCCCACCCCGGTCGATCAGCTGGTGCACACGGCCGTGGAACGCCTGCGCCCGCAGGCCGAGCACAAACGCCAGCAACTGTCCGTCGTCGTGCCCGGCCACCTGATCGCCCTGGCGGACGCCGCTATGCTCAGCCGCGTCCTGGGCAACCTGCTGCACAACGCCATCAAGTTCACACCGCCCGACGGCGCCGTGCTGGTGCAGGCCCAGAAGCAGGCTGACGAAATCCTGATCCGGGTCGCCGACACCGGGCCCGGCATCCCACCCGCCGATCTGCCGCGCGTCTTCGAGCGCTTCTTCCGCGGCGACCGCAGCCGCCAGAGCAGCGGCACCGGCCTGGGTCTGGCCATCGCCAAGCACGTCGTCGAGGCCCACGGCGGCCGGATCTGGGCGGAGAACCATGGCGCGGACGGTTACCCGGGCGCAGCCTTCAATTTCACCCTGCTCACGGCCGAAGAGGCCGCCTGAGGTCGTTTTTCGAATTTTGTGTAATTTCCCGCCAGCCGGGGCGCACGGCCGTGCGCCCCAACGCTTTTACACAGGCATCGGGACACGGCCCCGCCTGAGCCTTCCCCCATTCAGCCCCAACCAGGACGCCTGGGCCCATCGGTCCTATCCTTTTTGGGGGATTGCGCTATCATTTTGGAGAGGACTGATCCGGATCAGGTTATCCGATGGAACCGACAGCGCCGGCAAAACGTGACGGCATCCACCCGATCGAAATCGTCGAGTACGACGCCGGCACCTGGCGGCCGGCGGCGCGCGCCGTCACGGAAGAGGCGCTGGTCCGCATCCACGTCAACGGCCAGGAACTGGCCACCTTCATGTGCACGCCCCACGAGCAGGATGAACTGGCCCTCGGCTTCCTGCGCTCGGAGGGCGTCATCCAGAGCCTCGACGACGTGCGCCGGATTGTCGTGTGCCCGAGCGGCGCCTGCGTGGAGGTCTGGCTGAAGCGGGCCGACGTCGAGCTGCCCGCTCCGGGCCGCCAGATCATCACCTCCGGCTGCGGCGGCGGGATCACGTTTGACGACCTCAGCGGCCGCCACTCGCCCGTCAACACCGGCGCCACGCTCACGCCCGACCAGCTCTTCGCCCGGATGCGGGACCTGTATCAGGCGGCCCGGCTGTACGAGGTCACCCAGGGCATCCATGCTTCGGCGCTGACCGACGGCGACCATCTGCTCGTGGTGGCCGAAGACGTCGGCCGCCACAACACCATTGACCGGCTGTGGGGCAAGGCGCTCAAACAGGGCCTGGCGACCGAGGGCCGGGCGCTGCTGGCCACCGGCCGCATCAGCTCGGAGATGCTGGGCAAAGCCGCCAAGATGGGCGCGCCGATCATCGCATCGCGAACCTCACCCACCAGCCTGTCCGTGGCCCTGGGACGGGCCTGGAACATCACCGTCGTCGGCTACGTGCGCCGAAACTCGCTGCGCGTCTATTCCGCCCCCCACCGCCTCCTCGCCTCCACTCCTTCTCAGCCGTAGAGCGGGCTGCGTCCACGGCCAGGCCACGTGGTCGCGCATTGTAATTGCAGGCTGTACCTGCGACTCATCCGATTGCGTCTGCGACCAGCCAGCGGGCGACCCCTGTCACTCCCCAGGCCCAGCCGACAGCCAATCCACCGCGCCTATATGTCAACTTCAAGCAAACTTAACTTTGGTTTTGTGAATGCTTGAACTCTCTCCTTTAACCTAACCAGGGTCAAAGACTGCTGAAAGCTAATACCTGATTAGGAGAAGAAGACAATGTCACGCCCGAAGTTCCATATCTTATGGTCGGGGCTGTTGGCGCTGGCCCTGCTGGCGAGCGCCTGCGCCGCACCGACCGCCACTCCGGCCCCGCAGGCCACCAGCGCGCCTGGTTCCACTCAGGCTCCAGCCGCCACGGCGGCCCCTCAGCCCACGACCGCTCCGCAAGCCACCGCCGAGGCGCCGATGGCGGAAAGCCCCATCATGCTGCCGAACATCCCCGAACCTGCCGATGTGCAGGGTGATATCATCACCGCCGGCTCGTCCACGGTCTTCCCGGTCACCGAGGCCATGGCGGAATTATTCGAGCAGGAAGGCTATTCAGGCCAGGTCACCGTGGACAGCATCGGCACCGGCGCCGGCTTCGAGCGCTTCTGCACGGCCGGCGAGACCGACATTTCCAATGCTTCGCGGGCTATCAATGCCAAGGAGATCGCGGCCTGCGCCGCCATCGGCCGCAACCCGCTGGAGTTCCGCGTCGGCACCGACGCCCTGGCCGTGGTCGTCAGCCAGGACAACGACTTCGTCGACTCCCTGACCCTGGCCGAGCTGGCCGTGGCCTTCTCGACCGCCACGACCTGGGCTGACGTGCGCGCCGGCTGGCCGGCCGAGCCGATCCAGCGCTTCAGCCCCGGCACCGACTCCGGCACCTTTGACTACTTCGTCGAAGCTGTGATGGCGCCCGCCAACCCCGTGGACGGCCGGGCCAACGTCGAAGCCGGCGAGGCGGCGATCCTGAATTCCGAAGGCACGCAGTACAGCGAGGACGACAACGTCCTGGCCCAGGGCGTGGAGGGCTCCCCGTACGCCCTCGGTTACTTCGGCTACGCCTACTACGCCGCTGAAGCGGGCAAGCTCAAGGCCGTGCCGATCGCCAAGGAAGACCCGGCCCAGGCGGTGGCGCCCGATCTGGCGGCTGTGAACGCCGGCACCTACCCGCTGGCCCGGCCGCTGTTCATCTACTCGGACGCCGAGATCATGGAGGCCAAGCCGCAGGTGGCCGCGTTCATCCTGTTCTATCTGACCAACGTCAACAACGAGATCCTCGACGTCGGGTACTTCCCGGCGAGCGACAACGCGCTCGGCGATGCCATGGCCAACTGGCTGGCCGGCGCGGGCATGACCCCGTAACCCACAACCGACGGAGAGAGGGCCGGTCGGGGCTGCGGCTCCGACCGGCCCCCGCAGCGGCCTGCAGCGCGGACGGGCGCCGCAGGCCGGGGAGAACACCTTGAAACGAACACCGTCCTTAACGAAACGATGTCCCGGAAGCGCCCACCGAACCGGCCCTCGCCCCACCCAGCCCCTTCGCGGCGCGCCCGCGCCTCTGCCAGGCCAGGCCTGATCGGGAACATCGTGCGGCAACTGTAACAGGAGATCAGGATGGAACAGACCACCAACTTACCTGTCGGGCTGGCCGAAGCGATCCCGGCGGCGGCCCAACCCTCCGACCTGCGCCGCCGGCCGCGCATTCTCGAGACCCTCATCCAGAGCGCGCTCTTCCTGGCCGGGGCGCTGTCGATCGCCATCACGGCCAGCATCGTCATCGTCCTCGGCCAGGAGTCGCTGCTCTTCTTCACCAACCCGGAAGTCAGCGTGGTGGAGTTCTTCACCACCCTCCGCTGGCAACCGGCCATTTTGCAGTTCGGCGTCTGGCCGCTGGTGACCGCCACCCTGATGACCAGCTTCATCGGCATCCTGGTCGCCATGCCGCTCGGCCTGATGGCCGCCATCTTCCTGAGCGAATACGCTTCGCCGCGTGTGAAGGGCATCCTCAAGCCGACGCTGGAAGTGCTGGCCGGCATCCCGACCGTCGTCTACGGTTACTTCGCCCTGACGTTCATGACGCCGCTGCTGCGCGCCGTCTTCGGCAGCGACGTGGTGCAGATTTACAACAACGCCTCGGCCGGCATCGTCATCGGCATCATGATCATGCCGCTGGTCACGTCGATGAGCGAGGACGCGCTGAGCGCCGTGCCGCGCGCGCTGCGCGAGGGCGCCTACGGGCTGGGCGCCACCAAGCTCGAGACCGCCGTCCAGGTGGTGGTGCCGGCCGCCTTCTCCGGCGTCGTGGCCGCGTTCATCATCGGCGTCTCGCGCGCTTTCGGCGAGACCATGATCGTCGCCATCGCCGCCGGCGCGGGCCCCAAGCTCACCCTCAATCCGTTCGACTCGGCCGAGACGATCGCCGGCCACATCGTGCGCATCAGCGGCGGCGACCTGAGTTACGCCTCGCTGGACTACGAGAGCCTCTTCGCCCTGGCCCTGGTGCTGTTCGTCATCACCCTGGGCCTCAATCTGATCAGCCGCCACATCGTCGAGAAATTCCGGGAGGCGTACGAATGAGCGCCGCCTTCTCCCCCCAGCCCGCCGCGCCCCTGCCGGAGGGCGCGCAACTGGCGGCCCACATGGCCGCCCGGCACCGCGCCGGCTGGATCTGGCAGGGCCTGTTCCTGCTGGCGACGTGCGTCGGCATCATCGGCCTCTCCGCCCTGCTCTACAACGTGGTCAACAGCGCCTTCGGCTTCGTCGCCGTCGTCGAAAAGGTCGACCCGGCGACGCTGGCCGAGCGCCCGTTGGAAGAACTTACCAAGGATGAGCTCGTCGCCATCCTGCAGGCCAACCTCTCGCGCGGCGCATTCAACAAGCTCGATAAGGACCAGGCCTTCGCCGACCGCTCGCGCGAGAACGTGCTGGAGGTGGTCTACGAACGCGTGGTCCAACTCGAAGTGGAAGAGAGTTACACGCTGTCCGAGTCGCTCTTCAACCGCGCCGCCATCGCGGCCGAGGTGGCCGCCGAGTACCCGGAGGCGAAACTGGAGTGGCGCTCCTGGCTCACGCCGCAGTTCGTCACCACGCCGATGTCCAGCAAGCCGGAATATGCCGGCGTGCGGACGGCGCTGCTGGGCTCGCTGGTCCTGGTCGCGCTGACCATCGCCTTCGCGTTGCCGATCGGCGTGATGGCGGCCATCTACCTCCAGGAATACGCCGGTCGAAACTGGATCAACAACCTGATCCAGACCAACATCTACAACCTGTCCGGCGTGCCCTCCATCGTGTACGGCATGCTCGGCCTGGCGGTGTTCGTGCGCACCCTGGAGGCGCTTACCAGCGGCGCCATGTTCGGCGTGACCGACTCGAACGGGCGCACCATCCTGTCGGCCGCCATGACCATGGCGCTCCTGATCCTGCCGATCATCATCGTCAACGCCCAGGAGGCCATCAAGGCCGTGCCGGACTCCTTCCGCCAGGCGGCCTACGGCCTGGGCGCCACCAAGTGGCAGACCGTCTGGCACCACGTTCTGCCCAACGCCCTGCCCGGCATCCTCACCGGCAGCATCCTGGCGGTCTCGCGCGCCATCGGCGAAACCGCGCCGCTGGTGGTCGTCGGCGCCTCCACCTTCATCACCGCCGACCCGGACAGCCCGTTCGCCAAGTTCACGGCGCTGCCCATCCAAATCTATAACTGGACCGCCCGGCCGCAGGCCGAGTTTCGCAACATCGCCGCCGCCGCCATCCTGGTGCTGCTCGCCCTGCTGCTCACGCTCAACGCCACCGCCATCCTTCTGCGCAACCGCTTCAGCCGCCGCGTCTATTGACACTCGCCGAGGTCGTCCTACCATGACTATGATCAACGTCGCCGCATCCATCGCCGCCCGGGCCGCCAACGGCCACGGCGGCGACAGCGCGCTGGCGATTGAAACGCGCAACTTCCACTTCTATTACGGCAGCTTCAAGGCCATTCACGACGTCAGCATGCAGGTGCAGGCCCAGAAGATTACGGCCATCATCGGGCCGTCCGGCTGCGGCAAGAGCACGCTGCTGCGCGCCTTCAACCGCATGAACGACTTCGTCTTCGGCGCGCGCGTCGAGGGCGAGGTGCTCATGCACGGCCGCAACCTGTACGCGCCCGAGGTGGATCCGGTGGAGGTCCGCCGCCGCATCGGCATGGTCTTCCAGAAGCCGAACCCCTTCCCCAAGAGTATCTACGAGAACATCGCCTGGGGCGCGCGCATCAACGGTTTCCGGGGCAGCAAGGCGGACATGGACGACCTGGTGGAGCGCTCGCTGCGCGGCGCGGCGCTGTGGGACGAGGTCAAGGACAAGCTCAAGGAGAGCGGCTACAGCCTGTCCGGCGGCCAGCAGCAGCGCCTGTGCATCGCGCGCGCCATCGCCATCAAGCCCGAGATCATCCTGATGGACGAGCCGTGCTCGGCCCTCGACCCGATCGCCACGCTTAAAATCGAAGAGCTGATGCAGGAGCTCAAGAAAGACTACACGATTATCATCGTCACCCACAACATGCAGCAGGCCGCGCGCGTCTCGGACTACACGGCGATGATGATGCTGACCGAAGACGGCAAACGCTCCGGCACCGTCATCGAGTTCGACGACACCCAAAAGATTTTCACCCGGCCGAAGGACAAACGGACCGAGGATTATGTGTCCGGGCGGTTTGGATAAAGCGCCGCATAACGGGCCGCCTCTGAGAGGCGGCCGCGCTCACCCGTCACCCGCCATTCATCACCCTCCGCGGAGGCTCTATGCCTGGCAAAGCCAAAGTCCTCTTCCTGTGCACCGGCAATTCCGCCCGCAGCCAGATGGCTGAAGCCTTCTTGCGCCATTACGCCGGCGACTCGTTCGAGGCCTACAGCGCCGGGCTGGAGCCGAAGGGCCTCCACCCCTACACCGTCCGCGTCATGGAAGAGCGGGGCGTGGACATGAGCAGCCACCGCTCCAAGAGCGTGCGCGAATACCTGGGCTACGTCAACTTCGGCTACCTGATCATCGTCTGCGCCGACGCCGAGGAGAAATGCCCGGTGGTGTTTGTCGGGGTGAGCCAGCGAATGTTCTGGCCGTTCGAGGATCCAGCCGCATTCCCTGGACCGGAAGACGAAAAACTGGCTAAGTTTCGCGCGGTGCGCGACCAGATCGACGCCCGGGTCCGCGAGTGGCTGGCGTCCCTGAACGTGGCCGTCGCCGGCCCGCTCATCGCCTGAACCCGCCGACTTGAGGAGCTTCGCCATGCGCCTTGCCATCCTGTCCGACATCCACGCCAACCTGCACGCCCTGGAGGCGGCCTGGGCAGACCTGGAGGCTCAGGAGCCAGACGCCGTCGTCTGCCTGGGCGACCTGGTGGGCTACGGCGCCTACCCGAACGAGGTCATCGACTTCATCCGCAGCCGCGCGGTCCCGACCCTCATGGGCAACTACGACGACGGGGTCGGCTTCGACCGCGATGACTGCGGCTGCATCTACAAGGACCCGGCCGACGACGCGCGCGGGAAGCAGTCGTTGCTGTGGACGCGCGCACGCGTCACGGACGACCGCAAGGCGTATCTGCGCGAGCTGCCGCTCCAGATCCGGCGCGACCTCGCCGGCCAGCGCCTGCTCTTCGTCCACGGCAGCCCGCGCAAGATCAACGAGTACTTGTACGAGGACCGGCCGCTCTCGGTCTTCGAGAATATCGTCCGCGTCGCCGAGTGCGACCTGCTCTTTTTCGGCCACACCCACCTGCCCTATCAGAAGCAGGTCGGCGGCACGCTGCTGGTCAACACCGGCTCGGTCGGCAAGCCCAAGGACGCCGACCCGCGCGCCGGCTACGTGCTGGTCGACTTTCATGGCCGGCCGCAGGTGGAGTTCCGGCGCGTGCCCTACGACGTCGCCGCCGCCGCCCAGGCCGTGCGCGCCTCCGGCCTGCCCGCCCATTTCGCCGATCTGCTCGAGACCGGCGGGGTCGCCCGCCGGGCCGATCCGGCCGCTTCGCCCACAGGTGCGCTATGACCGCCTACACCGCTCCGGGCAGCCTGATCGCCGCCGGCCACCACCACGCGGCCTCGCACGCTTCATTCTCGGTCCCGGCCCGGCACAACCCGCGGCTGCAGGCCCTGCTGGACCGCATCAACGCCGACGACGAACTGCGCCAGCTCTGGCGCTGCGCCAATGTCAACGCCGTCGACCGCCTGGGGCTGAGCGACCACGGCGAGACCCACATCCGCATCGTCGCCAACGCCGGCCTGCGCCTGCTGCGCCTGCTGATGGAGGCCGGCCAGACGGCCAGCCTGGTCGCCGACCACGGCCTGACGCGCGAGGACGCCGAACTGGCCGTGGTGCTGGCCGCCGCCCTGCACGATGTCGGGCTGGTGGTACACTACGAGCGCCATCACGAGTTCGGCCTGGCGCTGGCTCACGAGAAGGCGCGCGCGCTGCTCACCGGCCTGTATGGGGTCCGCGAGCGCACCATCCTCGTGGCCGAGGTGCTGCACGCCATCGCCGCCCACTTCGACGGCCTGCCGTGCCTCACGCTGGAGGCGGGCGTGCTGCGCGTCGCCGACGCCCTGGACATGACCAAGGGCCGCTCCCGCGCGCCCGAGGCCGCGAACGCGGCGACGTCGATTGACGAGGTCCTGCTGCTGCGCGGCGAGACCCGCCCGGTCCGCATCGAGATCCGCCTGAACCACGCCGCCGGCCTGGCGCACGCCGACGATCTGCTGCGCCGCCGCCTGGTCGGCTCAACTCTGGCCGAACAGGTGGAGGTCTTTGCCCGCATCGATCACCCCAACGAGAAACGCCTTATCCCGCTCAACGCCGCTTGAGCTGGCCTGGAGGAGAAGCCCGTGACCCATACGATCCGTTCTCAGTTTGACCGCGAACTGCGCTCCGTCCAGGACAACCTCCTGCGCATGGGCGGCCTGCTGGATGAGGCCATCGCGCGCTCCATCCAGGCCCTGGCCGAGCGCGACCTGCGGCTGGCGCGCCAGATCGTGGTCGACGACTTCAAGGTGAACGACCTGCGCTTCAAGATCGAAAACCAGTGCCTGACGCTGATCGCCACGCAGCAGCCCACGGCCACCGACCTGCGGACCATCATCGCGGCCATGAATATCATCCTGGACCTCGAGCGCATGGCCGATCACGCCGCCGGCATCGCCAAGATTGTGCTCAAGATGGGCGACCTGCCGCTGATCAAGCCGCTGGTTGATATTCCGCGCATGGCCGACGAGGTCCGCGGCATGACCCGCACTGCGCTGGACGCCTACATTGCCCGCGACGTCGATACCGCCAAGAGCATCGCCAAGCGCGACGATGTGGTGGACGAGCTGTATCACCAGGTCTTTCGCGATCTGGTGACCTTCCTGGCCGAGGACCGCACCGCCATCAACCGGGCCCTGCATCTGCTCTTCGCCGCCCACAACCTGGAGCGCATCGGCGACCGGGCCGTGAACATCGCCGAACGCGCGATCTACATCGCCAGCGGCGAGATGAAGGAGCTCAACACGCCGGTCGAGGAGCCGGAAGTCAGCGGGTTGAATTGAGGCGGCTTAACGTCGTTTTGACGCCGCCTTGACCTGGCAGGGATAGTCTTTCCTCAGGCCTATCTTCCCAGGAGGCGGCATGTCCCCGCTCGAACCCACTGCCCGCGATGACGTCTGGGGCCAATTGCAGCAACCCGCCCGCCTGGCGGGCGGTGAGCCGCGCCTGCGCCTGCTGCTCGCGGCCCTGGACATGAACTGGCGGATCGAGGAGCCGGTGTATCTCCGGCCGCGCTGGGGGGACGGCGGCGGCCGCGTCTACCATTTCATCCTGCACCGCCCCTGCGACGTCCCGCGCCTGATCACCGTCCCCGAGACGCCGACGGTGGAGGCTTTCGTGCGGGCCGAGGGGTTGCGGGTCGTCTCCTGACCGGTCAGCCCCCGCCTTCCAGCAACTCGCGCAGCCGAGGGTGATCGGCGTACACGCCCCGGTATTCGGGCGGCAGAAGCGCCGCGATCCGGCACATCACCTGGTCCGTGTACTCGGCCAGGACGTCCCCCGTGGCGCGGCCGTTGGGCGGCAGGCGAAACGGCGGGCCGATGACCATCCGCACCGGCGTGCGGCGCAGTCGCCGCAGGTTCTCCGTCAACCGCTCCGTGCCTGAAATCGCCACCGGCAAAATCGGGACCCCCGCCCGGTCCGCCAGGTAAGCGGCCCCGACTTTGCCCGGCTGCAAAGACCGGGCCCGGCTGCGAGTGCCTTCCGGCGCCATGCCCAGCGGCTGGCCCGCGCGCAGCGCCGTCAGCGCCTGTTTGATGGCGCTCAGGTCCGCCTCGCCGCGCGCCACCCAGATCACGCCGACCGTCTCCACAAGCTGCCGGATGCCGAAGACGCGCCGCCATTTGTCGGCCACGAACACGATCATCTGCCGGGGGAAATGGACATACATCACCGCCGGATCGGCGATGCTGAGGTGGTTGACCACGGCCACAAACGCCCCGTCGCGCGGGACATGCTCCAGGCCGATGACAACGGGCCGGAGCAGCAGCCAGCTCAGGAACTGAAACACCCGCCGCACCAGGGCGTAAACGGCCGGGGTGGCCTTTGAGATGTGCGCGCCGGTCATGGCCTGCCCTCCGCCAACACGATCCCCCGCGCTGCCGGCCCGGCCACGGCCAGCGCCGACAGGTCGAAGCGCGCCGCCTCGCCGGCGGCCAGACCGGCGTCCAGCGTCGCCTGCCGGAAACCGACGACCGCGCCCGCGGCGTCGTACAGCACCAGCAGTAACCGCACCGTCCCGGCCGCGCGCTCGTCCACATTCCGCACCACACCGGCCGCCCGCCACGCCTCCCCAGCCGCGCCGTTCGTCTCCACCACGGCCTCCAGCCGCACATAGCGCGCCGTCAGGTCCGCCAGAGGATAAGCCGCCGCCACACTCGCCCCGGTGGCCGCCACCTGCCCGGCCGGCGGCGGGTCTGGGAAGACGGCGGCCAGGGGAAGCGCCCCCCCCGGCGGGATCACGTCCAGGCCGGGCAGGGCCATGGCGTCGGCCAGCGGCAGGCCGTCCGCGCCGGCCAGCGTGATCCGCGCTGTGACGGCTTCCAGGGCGACCTCGCCGGGGTTGCGGGCTTCGACAAAACAGTACAGGACGCCGCTGGGCGTCGGGGCGCAGGCGGGCGCGGATAACGTCAGCGGCATCGGCGTCGGCGCAGAACCGGCGGACGGTCGGCTCGGGCCGCCCGACCCATCCCCGGCCGGGATGATGAGCACCGCGCCGACGCTCAACGCCTCCGGCCGCACCCCCGGATTAGCCTGTTGCAGCGCCTCGAGCGAGAGGCCGTAACGGACCGCCAGGCCGATCAGCGTCTCGCCGGCCTGGACGACATGCGTGACCGGCGTCGGAGGCGGCGTAGGCGAGGCGATAATGACCGGGGTAGCGGCCGGAGCCGGGCGGGTGGAAGTCGCGCCCGTCGAGGGCGCCGGCCAAAGGGTGGCGGTCGGGGAGGCCGGGGCCGGAGGCGCCGCGCAGGCCCCACCGACCACGGCCAGGACGACGAACCAGCGCTTCATGGGGGCGCATTATACTCGCTTGCCGCTTCATTAAGCTGTGATACACTCCGCTCCGTATGTCGGAAGAAATGTTCAACGAGGCCGTCCGCGCTTTCAAAGCCGGCCAGCGCCGGCGCGCCCGCGACCTGTTCGCGCGCGTGCTCAAGACCGAGCCCGACAACGTCCAGTGCTGGCTCTGGATGAGCGCCGCGGTCGAGACGGAGAAGGAACAGGTCTTCTGCCTGCAAAAGGCCCTGAAGCTCGACCCGAATGCCGTGGCCGCGCGGCGCGGCCTGGTGATGCTGGGGGCCATGAAGTATGAGGACGCCGGCCTGCCCCCCGCGCCGACCCTGGAGGCGTTTACGCCGGCCTTCCCGGGCCGGCGCGCTTTCCGCGCCGCCGGCGGTTTCCTGGCGAACCCGCGCAACCGCGAGCTGCTTCTCATCGGCGGCGCCGCCGTGCTGGCCGTCGTGATGGTCGGCGCGCTGCTGACCGCCATCTTCGCGCCCCAGGTCTTCCGGCCCCCCACCCCGGTGGCCGCCGCCACCCGCACGCCGCCGCCGCCCAGCCCAACGCCGGAGCCGACCGTCACACCCACGCCGCAGCTCTCGCCCACGCCGTGCGCGCCGCCGGCGGAGCCCAATCCGGCCATCCCCCTCGCCGTCTACCTGTGCGTGCCGCAGACGCCCGTGCCGCTGCCCGTGGCCACGGCCAACACCCCCTCGGAGGATTACGCTCGCCTGGTCAGACTGTACACCCAGGGCCTCCAGAATCCCGCCGATACCAGCGTCTGGCCGCAAATCCTGGAAAGGTCGGCGTTGCTCCGGCGCGACCAGGTGCTGAGCCGGGACCCGTCCGTCTACTTCTTCGAGGCGGAGGCGTACCGCTATTCCGGCCAGCCGCGCGACGCGATCGCCAGCTACCGCGAGGCGCTGGACCTCAACCCCAACCTGGCGCCGGCGCAGCTCGGCAAAGCGCTGGCCGAGCTGGCCACCAACGCCGCCGCCGCCGCGCAGCGCAGCCTGGACGCCGCCCTGGCCGCCGACCCGAACTATGTGGACGGCCTGATCGCGCGCGCGCAGTTCCGGGATGCGCGCGGCGAACTGGAGCCGGCGCTGGAGGACCTGGAGCGCGCGCGCAACGCCGCGCCCGAGTCGGCCGAGGTGGCGGCGCGCCTGGCGACGGCGTACGCACGCGTGGAACGCTGGCCGGACGCCGTGGAGGCCGCGAACCAGGCGCTGGCCCTGGACCGGTCGCAGGTCCTGGCGTACTTCGCGCGCGGTTGGTCACAGACCGCGCTCGGGGACTACGTGCCAGCGGCCCAGGACCTGGCGTTGTCTTACCCCTACCTGGTGGACGCGGCGGCCTTCCGGTCGCTCTACCTGGTGCTGGACCTGATGGGCGCCGCCGACCTGTATGCGGCAGAGGCCCTGACCGCGTGGGGCATGACCCAGGCGGCGTTAGGCCAGGCGGACGCGGCCCTTACGGCCCTGGATGCCGCCATCGCCCGGCGCAGCGACAATCTGCCGCTCGCCTATCTGACGCGCGGCCAGGTGCGCCTGGACGCCGGCCAGACGGACGAGGCGCGCGCCGACTTTGAAACGACCGTGACCCAGTGGCGACGGCAGGATCGCGACAATCCGCGGCTGGTAGATGCCTACCTTGGGCTGGGCGCGACCTGGCTGGCGTCCACGCCGCCGCGCGCCGACCGCGCCCTGGGCAATTTCCAAGACGCGGCTGAACTGGCGCCCAGCCGCTTCGACGTGCAACACGCCATCGGGCGCGCTCATCTGGCGAACGGCGACCCGGACGAAGCCATCGCCGCGCTGACGACGGCGCTCGGGCTGGCCCAGACCCCGGAGGAACAGGCGCAGGCCTACTGGGAGCGCGCCCGGGCTTACGCAACCCTGGAGCGCACGGCGGACGAACTCGCCGACCTGCAGGCGCTGACCTCCCTGAGCCAGGCCGGCGGCCTGGCGCCCACCGCCGAGGCGCGCCTGACCGAACTGGCGCGCCGGCCGACCCAGACGGCGACGGCCACCGCCACGGCGACGCTGGGCGCGCCAGCCACCCGCACCGGGACACCCACCCGGACGCTTACGCCCACATCCACGCGCACCCCCACCCGCACCCTTACCCGGACGCCCACGCCCGTTTCGCTCGCGAGCCTCGGCCCCGGTTACCCCGGCCCGCAGCCGTCCGCAGCGACGCCCGGCGGCGGCTATCCGGCGGGCGCCCCCACGAGCAGGCCCTAGATGCAACGGCTTCTGGCGCTGCGCCCCCAGATCCAAGATGCCCTGGCAGGGCTGGCCTTTCTCGCCACCCTGGCCAGCACGTTCTTCGCCACTCTGCCGTCGGCCACGGAGTACGCGGTGCTGTTGGCCTGCGCCGGGTTCATCGCGGTTTGCGCGCGTTTCCCCATCCTCCTGCGGCAGACTGAGCTGACCCTCGCGCCCGCCATCGCCATCAGTCTGCTCTTCACCTTCGGCGTGGCGCCGGCCGCCTGGATGCTGCTGATCGGCCTGCTGCTGGGCGAATTGTGGTGGTTTTTTGCGCCCGGCCAGGCGCCGACGCCCGAGCGCGGCATCCGGCGCAGCCGGTTTGCGGCCCAGTACGTGTTGCAGGCCGTGCCGCTCATCCTGGCCGGCGGCGTCGACCGGTGGCTGGCGAACCAGTTCATCACTGCCGCCGACGCGCGCAACCCGATCACGCTCACGCTCTTTGGCCTGATCTATGTGCTGTGCTACAACGCGCTGCTGGCCTTCGAGGTCACGGAGGGGCGCGGCGCGGCGTCGCGTTTTTTTCGCGAGAATCTGGGGGCCGTCGTCGTCATCGAGTTACTGCCGCTGCCGCTGGTCGTCGTGGCCACCCTGCCGACCACGGCCTTCGGCGCCAATCTGCTCCTGATCATCGGCGCGGTGCTGGCGGTGCTGGCCCTGCGCCTGTACGACACGTCCTGGACCCTGCTCCACCAGGCCGACCGGCTGGAGGCCGAGCGCCGCGCCGCCGAGACGGCGCAACAACGGGCCGATGCGCTCAATCGCCAGCTCATGGTCATCAGCGCCAAACTGGAGCTGGCCCAGCGCGACGCGCAGACGCTCAGCCGGCGCTCCCGCCACCTGGAGACGCTGGCCCGGTTTGGCGGCCTGCTGCGCTCGCTGTCGGCGCCCCGGCCCCCTTACGATGCGCTCATCCGGCAGATCGCCGAGGCCGTCGGGAGCCCGATCGGCCAGTTCGGATTGATGATCCCGGGCACCGCCAACCTGAATTTTGTCGCCACCTATGGGGTCTCAGCCGAGCGCGCCGCCCTGGAGCGCAACACGGTCTGGCTCGAGGCGCACGGCATCACGGGCCGCGCGCTGCGCACCGGCCTGCCGCAGCGCGTGGCCAACACTTCGACTGACCCAGACTATCTGGAGACCTTCCCCGGCATCCGGTCCGAGTTGTGCGTCCCCGTCCTGGCCGGCGAGCGGCGTCTCGGCCTCATCCGGCTGCTCAGCCGCCAGGCCGAGGCCTTCAGCCCGGAAGATGAAGCCTTCGTGACCCTGGCCGCCCAGCAGATCGCGCTGGCCCTGGAAAACGCGCGCCTGCTGGCGGAAAACGAGACCCGCCAGAAGGAGCACGCCATCCTGGTGGACACCGGCGCCAAGCTGGCCGCCACGCTGGACATCCGCACCGTGTACCGGGCCATCGTCCAGAAGATCGCGGAGGCGCTGGGCGCGGACTCGGCCATCCTGGCCGAAGTCGAGCCGGCGACCGGTCTCCTGCGGATGGCCGAGCCGCGCTCGCCCAAAGTTTTTCCGGGCGCCGAGTATCCGGCCATGGCCCGGGCCGCCGCCGAACGCAAGCCCATTCTGCTGGACGGAGCGGACGAGACGCTCACGGCGTCCGAGCGCGAGATGCTGCAAGCCGAGAACGCGGCCGCCGCCGCGGTCGTGCCGATGATCAACGCGCACCAGGTGACCGGGATCGTGCAGCTGTTCTTCCAGGAGCCGCGCGCCCTCTCGCCCTCCGATCAGCATATCGCGCAGGTGCTCGCCAACCAGTCGGCCGTGGCGCTGCAGAATGCGCGCCTGTTCCACAACGTCACCGAAGGCCGCGACCGGCTGGCCGCCATCCTGGACTCGACGCGCGAGGGCGTGCTGGTCGTCGACGCCAGCGGCCTGGTCTCCCTGGTCAACCCGCCCCTGGTGGAGTTCTGGGGCATCCCGAGCCACCGGCTGCTCAACCAGCACCTGCTGACGTTGCTCGATCAGCCCGAGCTCGATCTCGCCGCCAAGCTCGGCTCCCGGCGGGACGAGATCGAGGAGCTGCTCCTCACACTGCGCGCCGGGCTGGCGCTCTCGATCTCCAAAGTCCAGTATGCCATTTACACGCCGCGCCTGCGCTACCTGGAGCGCACCGGCGCGCCCGTGCTGGACCAGTTCGCCAAGGCCATCGGCTGGGTGCTGATCCTGCGCGACGTGACGGAGGAGCGCGAGCTGCAGATCATGCGCGATACCCTTGCCAACATGATCGTCCACGACCTGCGCAGTCCGCTCACCTCGGTGCTGGCCGGCGTCAGCCTGATCCGCGACCGGCTGCCCCAGGAGCAGCAGACGCCGCTGATCAAGCAGTCGCTGGAGGTCGCCATCCGTTCCAGCAACAAGATGCTCGATCTGGTCAACACCCTGCTCGACCTCTCGCGGATGGAGTCCGGCGAACTGGTGCTCAAGCGGGCGCCGCTGGACCTCAACCATCTGGTGAATGAGGTCCTGAGCGACCTGACGCCGCTGGCCAACGACCAGGGCGTGCTGCTGATCAACGATGTCCAGGCCGGCCTGCCGGCGCTGCCCGCCGACCGGGAGAAACTTAGCCGCGTGCTCACCAATCTGCTCGACAACGCCCTCAAATTCTCGCCGCCGGGCGGACAGGTGAGCGTGCGCGCCAGCCTGATCCGGGCCGACGACAACCGCACGGTGGTCCAGTGCACGGTGCTCGACACCGGCCCGGGCATCCCGGAGGAGTATTTGTCGCGCATCTTCGACCGCTTCGTGCAGGTGGAGGGCCGCAAGGGCCGCCGCCAGGGCACGGGGCTGGGGCTGGCCTTCTGCAAGATGGCGATCGAGGCGCACGGCGGTCGGCTCTGGGCCGCGAACCGGCCGGAGGGTGGCAGCGCCTTCTCCTTCATCCTGCCGGTGGAGGTCTGAGCAATGACGTCCCGCCATCCTCAAAAGGGCCCCTTCGTCGCCGAGTTGCGCGCCGGCGACCGCGTGGTCGGTTTCTACCTGGTCCACTTCAAGCAGCTGGAGCCGTTCCGCGACCGGAGCAAGGGCAGTTTCCTCACCCTGATCCTGCGCGACCGGACGGGCGACATCCTGGCCCGCGTCTGGGAAGGGGCGCCCGAATTAGCCGAGACCTTCGATGAGGGCGACCTGGTCAAGGTCGCCGGCGACGTCGAGGCGTATCTCGGCCGCACCCAGTTGATCGTCCACAAGCTGCGCCGCGCCCAGCCGGACGAGTTCGACCTGGCGGACTTTCTGCCGTCCACCACCCGCGACGTCGACGCGGTGCTGGCCCAGGTGCAGGCGGCCATCGGCCGGATCGAGAACCCGCACCTGGCGGCCCTGGCGCGGCGCTTCCACGACGATCCCGATTTCCGCGCCCGGCTGGCCCGCGCCCCCGCCTCGCGCCGGATGCATCACGCCTACCTGGGCGGCCTGCTCGAACATCTGGTCGACGTCCTGACTCTGTGCGACGCTGTCCTGGCCATCTACCCGGAGATCAACCGCGACCTGCTCCTGACCGGCGCCCTGCTGCACGACATCGGCAAGGTCCGCGAGTACACCTGGGAGCGCGCCATTGACTATACCGACGAGGGCCGCCTGCTGGGCCACATCGTCATCAGCGCCCAACTGGTCGCCGAGGCCATCGCCCGGCTGCCCGCTTTCCCGGAAGAACTGCGCCTGCGCGTCGAGCACATGCTGGTGAGCCACCACGGGCGCTATGAATGGGGCTCGCCGCGCCGACCGCAGACGCTGGAGGCGCTGGCCCTCCACCACGTGGAGACCCTCAGCGCCCAATTGAACCGCTTCAGCGCCCTGCTCCACCGCACGCCCGGCCAACCCTGGACGCCCTACGACCGGCTGCTCGGACGCCAGTTGTACGCCGGCCACCCGGACGAACTGGAAGCGGACGACGCCGGGCCGCCGGAGTGACATTTACGTTTCTCTGATATACTTGTGCTACATTATCGGCTGGTCTTTTGATCACGGAGTTGACCGTATGCCCACCTATGCTTATCGTTGCGAGAGTTGCGGGGTCGAGTTCGAGCGCTACCAGAAGTTCACGGATAAACCCCTGAGCCGCTGCCCGGAGTGCCGGGGCCAGGTGCGCCGGGTGCCCCAGGCGGCCGGCATCGTCTTTAAGGGGTCCGGCTGGTATGTCACCGACAGCAAGTCGGCTTCGAGCACGCTGGGCAAGGGCAAAAAGGGCGACGACGGCGCCGAGACAAAGTCCGACTCCAAGACCGGGACCAAGAAGGCGGCCGGCGCTTCGGACGACTGACCGGCCCCGCTTTCCAACCGCGGACAAAAACGGGCGGCTGAACAGCCGCCCGTTTTGATTCAGCCCCAGCCCGATCACATCAGTTGAAAGGTGCCTTTGGCCTTGACCACGCGCTCGGCGTAGTGGTCCACATAGGACAGCAACTGGTCCTTGAGGGTGTTCCACTCGTCCGTCGCCAGGATCTGCTGCATCACCTTCAGGTTCTTGGCCGTGCCGCCGGCCAGAATCTGGCGGGCGTTGCCGAACTGGGTGTACCAGGCGTCGGTTGGCTCGATGCCCAGCCGCTGCAGGCCGGGCACCCACTCCCGCACGACAAACTCGAAATACTCCTGCTCCCGGCCCGGCTTGATGTCCCAGCTCATCAGTATTTTAACCATCGTGGCCTAGTCCGCTTTGTAGTCCAGGAGCACCACCCGCGTCTCGTCCGGCAGGCTGCTCTTGGACAGCTTGAGCGACGGCTCCGGCTTGATCGCGCCCAGCCCCATCTCTTTCAAGAACTTGGCGACCGGGTCCAGTTTCAGGGTGACGGCGTCCGTCTTGTAGTGCATGGGGATGACGACCGACGGCTCGAGCAACGAGACGACCTCGGCCGCCTGCGCGGCGTTCAGCCCCCCGCCGCCGCCCACCGGAACCAGCGCCACATCCACGGCTCCTAACGCCTCGATCTGCGCCTGCGACGGCACGTGGTCCAGGTCGCCCAGATGACAGACCGTCAGGCCGTCGAAGTCAAAAAGATAGAGCGTGTTGCGCTTGGGCTCGGCGGCTTTTTTCTTCCGGTCGCCGTCGGTGGCGATGCCGGTGACGAAGACGCCGCCGATTTCGAACTCGCCCGGGCCGGCGATCACCCGCCGGTCGCCCTTGACGGCGTCCACGTTGTTGTGGCCGGGCGCGGCGTGGCTGACGGTGACGATGTCGGCCTTAAGCTTGAGCGGCCCGTAACCGATCGTCTCATCGTACGGGTCCGTGACGACGGCCGCCATGCCCCGTTCAATCATGCGGAAGCATGAGTGTCCGTACCAGACAATTTCCATTGAAGCTCCTCGGCAAAAATTATAGCACAGCCGATTTTGCGCGCTGCGTGCGCCGGAGACAGGGTGCACCCGCCGCAGGTGGTCCCGTGAGGCCGGCCCAAAACGCGTATGCACCCCTGGGGGCGGGTGCCTTCGGGCTTTTTTGGGCTGACCCGTCCGCCTGGCAGACATCCATCACCCACGGCATGCCGGCGAAAGCCGGCCTCCAGGCGCAGACGCGCGCAGAAGAGCGGGAGCTTCCGGGCCCGGCCTGCGCCGGGGCGACGGTGGGAACGGTTGAGCCCAGGCGCGGCGGCCGGGAGATTGACCACCATCGGCGAAGGCCCCCCTGAGGGCCGGCGCCGGTCGTTTTTCGAATTTTGTGTAATTTCCCACCAGCAGGGGCGCACGGCCGTGCGCCCCAACGCTTTTACACAGGAATCGGGACACGGCCCCGGCGCCCAGGCGTCAATCCGAAAGCGGACTATACTGGCCGGGATGAGCCGCGAGCTGCACAGAGTCGAGATCGGCGGA
>Ga0101944_10001242_pt1 | contig 56130 bp, 48 predicted proteins | sample DewCreD2012metaG_FD_75245 | JGI IMG/M metagenome (GOLD analysis project Ga0101944, IMG submission 75245) | Hot spring sediment bacterial and archeal communities from British Columbia, Canada, to study Microbial Dark Matter (Phase II) - Dewar... ...
AGGGGATTCGCCGGGGAGCGGTTTCTCCTCGATCCCCGCAGGGCGGACCTCGCAGGCGATGCCGGCGTTGGCAAGCAGCTCGCGGCGGCGCGGAGATTGCGAGGCGAGAACGATCATCGGACAAGGAGGGTATCACGCGGAGCGCGTGCCGTGTCTCGCGGGGAGCGCATGATACAATTGCTCGGGATCGGACGATGGAACGCGCGGGGCGTCTGCTGGGGGCATTACAGGCAGCCCGCCGCTGCCTGACACCGGAAGAGCTGGCGCTGGCCGCCTGGCCGGCGGCTGTTGGGAAAAAGGCGGCGCGGCATACGAAAGCCGTTGCGCTGGACGGCAGCCGGCTGGTGGTCGAGGTGGGTGATGAGCTCTGGCGGCGCAATCTGGAACTGCTGAGCGGACAGATCCTTGCCAATCTGAAATCGATGCTCGGCCCCTCCGCCCCCCGCTGGATCGAATACCGCCTCGCCGTGCCGCGCCGCCCGGTGCGCAGCGAAGCGCCCGAGGCGGAGTTCCGCCTGCGTCCGCAGGGGGACGACGAGGCTGACCGGATCGAGGATCCCGTGCTGCGGCGCATCTATCTCCGATCGAAGCGAAAGGCCCTGGCGTCGTGAAGATCACTGAACAGGAAGTCCGCCATGTGGCGGCGCTGGCGCATCTTGAATTGTCCGGCGAAGAACTGCACCGCATGACCCGCGAGCTGGATGAAATCCTCGCTCACATGGACAGGCTGCGGGAGCTGGACACGGACTCTGTGGAACCCATGGCCCAGGTGCTGTTCCCGGGCGCGGAGAACAGCACTCTGCGCGAGGACGAGCCGCGCGAACCGCTGTCGCACGAGGACGCAATGGCCAATGCGCCGGCGGCGGGCGCCGGGCATTTCAAGGTTCCGCGAGTGATCGAGCGCTGAGGCGGACAGCATGGAGATCGGAAAGGTGACCATCGCAGACGTGCAGGACGCCCTCCGCGCGCGGCGCATCAGCGCGCGCGAGCTGACAGAGGAGGCGCTGCGGACGGCGCGCGAGGAGAACCCGAAGACGAACGCGTATCTGCTGCTGGCCGAAGACCGTGCATTGCAGGCGGCCGATGCCGTGGATGCAGCGCTCGGGCGCGGCGAGGACCCCGGACCGCTGGCAGGCGTGCCGGTGGCGGTCAAGGACAACATCGTGACGCGCGGCGTGCGCACGACGTGCGGCTCCCGGCTGCTGGAGAAGTTTGTGCCGCCTTACGACGCGACGGCGGTGGAGAGGCTGGAGCGCGCCGGCGCCATCGTGCTCGGCAAGACCAACTGCGACGAGTTCGCGATGGGGTCGTCGAACGAGAATTCCGCCTTCGGCCCGGTACGCAACCCCGTGGCGCCGGACCGCGTGCCCGGAGGCAGCTCGGGCGGCTCGGCGGCGGCGGTGGCGCAGGGCACGGCGGTGGCGGCGCTCGGCTCGGACACCGGGGGCAGCATCCGGCAGCCGGCGAGCTTCTGCGGCGTCGTGGGGCTGAGCCCCACCTACGGGCGCGTGTCGCGCTACGGGCTGGTGGCGTTCGCCTCGTCGCTGGACCGGATCGGGCCGCTGACGCGCACGGTGCGCGATGCGGCGCTGCTTCTGCAGGCCATCGCGGGGCGCGATGAACGGGACTCGACAAGCTCCTCGGCGCCTGTTCCTGATTACACGGCAGCCATGACAGGCGAGGCGCGCGGCCTGCGCATCGGCGTGCCGCGCGAGTTCTTCGAAGGACTGACGCCGGAAACGGCGGCGCAGATGGAGAAGGCGCGCACGCTGCTGGCCTCCCTCGGCTGCGAACTGCGCGAAATCAGCCTGCCGCATACGCCCTATGCGATTCCCTGCTACTACATCGTCTGCACGGCGGAGGCGAGCTCGAACCTGGCCCGCTACGACGGCGTGCGTTACACGTGGCGCGCGCCGCAGGCGGAAACGCTGGCCGAGATGTACGCGATGACGCGCGGGCAGGGGTTCGGCGCCGAGTGCAAGCGGCGCATCATGCTGGGCACTTACGTGCTGAGCGCCGGCTATTACGACGCGTATTATCTGAAGGCCCAGAAGGTCCGCACGCTGATCACGCGCGATTTCCTGAACGCGTTCGGGCAGGTGGACGCGATCGCCACGCCGGTGAGCCCGTTTCCCGCGTTCCGGCTGGGCGAGAAGCTCGACGACCCGCTGCAGATGTATCTTTCGGACATCTTCACCATCACGGCGTCGCTGGCGGGGCTGCCCGCTCTGAGCGTGCCGTGCGGCAGGACGCCCGACGGGCTGCCCGTGGGGCTGCAACTGATCGGGCCGCATTTCGGAGAGCCCGTTCTGTTCCGCCTGGGCGAGGCGTTCGAGCGCGCCGGAGGCGGCAGCCTCTGAACCGCCGCTGAGGCGTCTCCTACAATGAAGATGAAGCGCCCGCGCGGCCCGGGCCGCCAAGGAAGGCGCATCCGAACGGCTGCTTCGTTCATCTGGGAAAGCTAGAGGAGTTTCACGAACAATGCCATTTACCCTGCCACCGCTTCCGTACGCCTATGACGCGCTCGAACCCTACATCGATGCGCGGACGATGGAGATCCATCACACCAAGCACCACGGCGCCTACGTCGACAACGTCAACAAGGCGCTGTCCACCGTGCCGGATCTGGCCAACAAGAGCCTGGAAGAGCTGCTGGCCAACAACCTCGCCATCGTGCCCGAGTCCATCCGCACGGCCGTGCGCAACAACGGCGGCGGCCACTGGAACCACTCCCTGTTCTGGGAGATCATGGGGCCGAAGAAGGGCGGGGAGCCCACGGGCCTGCTGGCCAAGGCCATCCAGCGCGTCTTTGGCGACTACAACCAGTTCAAGGAGAAGTTCGCCGCGGCGGCGATGGGCCGTTTCGGCTCCGGCTGGGCGTGGCTCATCATCGGCCAGAGCGGGCTGGAGATCGTCTCCACTCCGAACCAGGACAATCCGCTGATGGAAGGCAAGTTCGCCATCATCGGCCTGGACGTGTGGGAGCACGCTTATTACCTGAAGTATCAGAACCGCCGCGCCGAGTACATCGCCAACTGGTGGAACGTCGTGAACTGGGAGAAAGCCGAGGAGCGCTTCCGGCTCCAGGAGTACTCGAAGCAGTTCGCCGGCGGCGCCGCGTAACGCCGCCCCGTTCCATGCATAATTGGGTAGAGGCTGGCTCTGCCTGAAATGCACGAGGAATTTCTCCGCCGCGCCATCCGGCTCGCCGTCGAAAACGCCGGGCAGGGGCGCGGCGGTCCTTTTGGAGCGGTGATCGTTCTCGGCGGCGAAATCATTGCCGAGGGCGCCAATCACGTCACTGCGGACCTCGACCCCACGGCGCACGCCGAGGTGGTTGCGATCCGCGCTGCGTGCCGCAGGCTTGGCAAGTTCGATCTGCGGGGCGCGGCGATTTATTCTTCCTGCGAGCCATGCCCGATGTGCCTGGGAGCAATCTACTGGGCCCGGCTCGACGCCCTGTATTACGCGGCGAGCCGCGAAGACGCCGCCCGCGCGGGGTTCGACGACAGTTTTCTCTATGAGCAGTTCGGGCTGCCCGAGGAGCAGCGTGCTTTGCCCACCCGCAGAATCGCGCTGGAGGAGGCGGGCCTGCCGTTCGATGCCTGGCTGGCCAGCGCAAACCGCATTCCCTATTGATCCGGAGTTGCCATGCTGGTTGTGACGGCGCACACGCTGGAGGGCTGGAAGATCCAGCGATATCACGGACTGGTGAGCGGCGAGGCCATTCTCGGCGCCAACATCTTCAAGGACTTTTTCGCCGGCATCCGCGACATCGTCGGAGGACGCAGCGCGGCTTATGAGAATGAGCTGCGCAAGGCCAAACAGCTCGCCCTCGACGAGATGTGCGAGGAAGCGCGCGCAGCAGGGGCCAACGCGGTCATTGCCGTGGATCTCGACTACGAAACGATCACCGGCTCCCATGGCGGCGGCATGCTGATGGTGACCGCCTCCGGCACCGCCGTGACCATTGTTCCCGACGGGCATGATTCGCGTTAATATCGGTGGGAAGCGCTGATGGGCGCACACCTAGAACTCGAGGAGCTGGCCAAGGAGTATCCGGGACACACGGCGCTGGCAGGGGTGTCGCTGGAGATCGGGCAGGGCGAATTTTTCGGCCTTCTGGGCCCTTCCGGATGCGGCAAGACCACGACGCTGCGCTTGATTGCGGGATTTGAGCAGCCGACGCGCGGGCGGATTCTTCTCGAAGGGCAGCGTCTCGACGGGCTGCCTCCTTACCAGCGCAACGTCTCCACCGTCTTTCAGAGCTACGCGCTGTTCCCGCACATGACGGTGAAGGAGAACATCGAATTCGGCCTGCGCTACCGCAACGGAGCCGGCCGGCAGGCGATGGCCGAGTGCATCGAAATGCTGGGCCTGGGCAACAAGCTGCAGCGTTATCCGCGGGAGCTGTCAGGCGGCGAGAAACAGCGAGTGGCGCTGGCGCGCTCGCTGGTGCTGCGGCCAGCGGTATTGCTGCTAGACGAGCCTCTCTCGGCGCTCGATCCAAACCTGCGCAAACAGGTGCGCATCGAACTGCGCGCACTTCAGAGGCGCGTGGGCATCACATTCGTCTTTGTCACGCATGACAAAGAAGAAGCGCTTTCGCTGTCGGACCGGATTGCGCTGCTGCGGAACGGCAGGTGCGAGCAGCTGGGCACGCCGCAGGAGCTGTACCTGCACCCGAGAACCCGTTTTGCGGCGCAATTCCTGGGCCCGATGAACTGGATGGAGGGTTTCGGCCTGCGGCCAGAGGCGACGCAGGTGACGCGGACGCCGCCGGACGGCGGCCGCAAGTCAGCGCCCGCCACCGTGCTGGCTTCGCTGTTCCTGGGCAATTGCATCCACGTGGAGGCGGAGCTGGACAACGGCACGCGGATCGTGTCCGAGATGTCGCCGTTCGAGGGCGCGCATCAGCCCGGCGAGCGCGTCTTCGTCTCCTGGCGGCCGGACGACGAGATCCGGGTCGCCGAACCATGAACAGTCGGCTCCGCGCGCTGGCGCTCGCGCCGGCGGCTGCACTGCTCATCGCCACGGTGGCCGTCCCCTTCGTTGTTCTGGCGGCCTATGCGTTCCAGACCCGCGGGGCTTACGGGGGCGTGATGCCGCCGTGGACGCTGGAAAACTGGCAGAGGCTGGCAGACCCGCTTTATTTCGGCATTCTGGCAAGGTCGTTCGCTGTCGCGGCAATCTCGACCGCGCTCTGCCTGCTGATGGCCTTTCCTCTGGCCCTCGCCATCGTACGCTCAGGGCGGTGGAAGAATCTGCTGCTCGCGCTGGTGATGGTTCCGTTCTGGACCAGCCTGCTGATCCGGACGTATGCCTGGATGTTTCTTCTGCGCGACACGGGCCTCGTCAACAGCGCCCTGCTGAAGGCGGGCCTCATCAGCGAACCGCTTCCGCTGCTTTACAACTGGGGGGCCGTGGTGCTGGGGCTGGTGTACGCGCATCTGCCCTTCATGGTGCTGCCGCTGTATGCGGCGCTGGAGCGGCAGGAGCCCCATCTGCTGGAGGCGGCCGCTGATCTCGGCGCCCGCGACTGGCAGGCGTTCTGGCGCGTCACGCTGCCGCTGGCGGCGCCCGGCATCCGCGCGGGCGTGCTGCTGGTCTTCATCCCCTGCCTTGGCACGTATCTGATTCCCGACCTGCTGGGAGGAGGGAAAACGATCCTCGCCGGCACGCTGATCCAGAACCAGTTCACGGCCTCGCGCGACTGGCCGTTCGGCTCGGCCGTTTCCCTGGCGCTGATGGCGGCCGTGCTGATCCTGCTCTGGATGGAGGCGCGGCGGAGAGAGGAGCCGCTGCTGTGACCCGCGTCATCGCGTTCAGCGCCGTCCTGCTGTATGTGTTTCTCCATGCGCCGCTGCTGGTGCTGGCCGCGTTCAGCTTCAACGAAGGCCGCTTCACCGTGTGGGAAGGCTTCTCGATCCGCTGGTACGCCGAGGCGTGGCAGGACGCGCGCCTGGCAGAGGCGGCGGCTAACAGCCTTTGGATCGCCGCAGCGGCCACTCTGTTGGCCACCGTCGCCGGCACGCTGTGCGCCTACGGCCTTTGGAAGCGTGAATCGAAGCTGCTGATGACGGCGCTGTCGATTTCGCTGGTGACCCCGGAGATTGTCACGGGCATCGCGCTGCTGGCGCTGTTCCAGTGGCTGTTCCGTTATGCAGGCCTGCAGCTGGGCCTGCACACGGTGATCCTCGCGCATGTGAGCTTCTGCCTCGCGTTTGTCGTTCTGGTGGTGCTGGCGCGGTTGCGGACGATGGACGCGGCACTGGAAGAGGCCGCGATGGATCTGGGCGCGCGCGAGTGGGAGGCGTTCCTGCGCGTGACGCTGCCGAACCTTCTGCCCGCGGTGCTGTCGGCGGCGCTGCTCGCTTTCACGATTTCGTTTGACGACTACGTGATCACGTCGCTTGTGGCGGGCGTCGACACGGAGACGCTGCCCATGGTGCTGTACGCGATGGCCCGGCGCGGAGGTTCGCCCGTCGTGAACGCCATCTCCACGGTGGTCGTCGTGCTGCTGGGCGCCGGCATTCTGATTGCGGAAGGACTGAGAAATAGAACATGAGGCGGCGCGCGCTGCTCTTCTTCCCGGCGCTCAGCGGCCTGGCCGGCTGCCTGCGGCCGGCCAGGCAGCGGCTGAATGTATTCCAGTGGTCGAACTACATCGCGCCGGAAACGCTGCCGCGGTTCGAGCGCGAAACGGGCATCCGGGTGCGGCTGGCCACCTACGAATCCAACGAGGAGATGCTGGCGCGCGTCTTCAGCGGCAACTCGGGATGGGATGTCGCGTTTCCGTCGAATTACTTCATCGGACCGATGCGCGAGCTCGGACTGCTCGCGCCGCTGGAACATGCCCGGCTGAGGCTTTTGGGAGATCTGGAGCCGCGCTTTTCCCGGCCCTCATGGGATCCGGGCCTGGAATTCTGCGTGCCGCTCTACTGGGGCGCGAGCGGCATTCTGGCCAATCCTCAGTCAGGCCCTGTGCCGCAGAGATACGCCGACCTGTGGGATCTGCGCTACGCAAGGCGCATCACGATGCTCGATGATCCTGCGGAAGTCTATGGGGCGGCTCTGAAGAAGCTGGGCCTTCCGCTGAATGCGCATGCGCCCGGCGATCTCCGGCAGGCTCACGCGGAAGCGCGGCGGCAGAAGCCGCTCCTGCGCGCTTACCTCAACGCGGAGGCGCGGGACCTGATGGTGGCCGGCGAACTGGCCGCCTGCCAGACCTGGGCCACGACGGCGCAGCAGGCCATCAGCGCCGCGCCCCACCTGAGGTTCCTGTATCCGGAAGAGGGGTTCGCGCTGTACGCCGACTGCGGCGTGGTGTTGCGTGAATCAAAGCGCAAAGAGCTGGCGCATCTGTTCCTCGACTACCTGCTCCGCGCGGATGCAGCGGCGGATGTCGCCTCGGCGACGTTCACGGCGACAGCGGTCCGCACGGCGCGTGATCGGCTTCCGGAGGAAGTTCTGCGGATGGAGACGCTGTTCCCGCCGGATGATGTCATGGCGCGGGGAGAGTGGTTCGAGCCGCTGCCGCCTGCAGCGCAGAGGCTCCGCGACAGGCTATGGACAGAACTGAAATCTTCGTAGTCCGTTGGACAGGGGCGTCCGCGGCCCGGTACACTTGTGGATCGTCCGCACTGCGGCTGCCATGAGCCAGGAAAGTCTCGAACAGGCCCAGATCCGGTACAGCCAGATCACGCCGGCAGGCTCCTGGCTGGTCCGCCGCATCTGTGCAGTGATCCTGTCTGCCTGGCTGGGGGGGATTCTGTTTGTTTCGCTGAGCGCTCCGGCTGTCTTCTCCGCGGGCGAGGTCGTTCTGAGGCATCCGCTGCCCGCGCATGCCGGGATCATCAAAGCGGCGGGCAAAGACGCGGTGTCGGATCTGCTGCGGTATCACGCGGGCGAAGCCAACAACCAGGTGTTCGCGCTTTGGGGAACGATGCAGGTGTTGTATGGCGCGGCAAGCCTGCTTCTGCTGCTGTTTTTCAGCGATGTCGGCAGGTGGAGGCTGATTCTGGCCGCCTCGATGCTGGCGCTGGCCCTGTTCCAGAAGCTCTATCTGATCCCCGCCATTGCGGATGCCTCCCGTCGCTACCGTGCGGGCGAGGTGGCGGACATGGGGCAGAGGTTCCGGCTTCTGCACGGCTCCTTCGCCACGTTCGAGGTGGTACTAGCGCTTCTCGGACTGGCGCTTCTTGTGCTGCTTCTTCGCAGCAGCGGGCGCGGGAGCCGCCGGCGCGCCAGCGCCTGATTCGGGCGCCACGAGCTCGATGTGATCGATGATGCCGATCACGGCGGCATCGATCGGCGCCTGCTTGTGGCCGACGGCAGTGAATGCCGCGTAGCCGTCGGTGGTGACAAGAACCCGGTCGTGAATGCCGGCATCCACGCTGTCCAGTGCGACCATCGGTGCGCCGCGGTCTGTGCCGTCGAGATTCAGCGGCTGCACCAGCAGGATTTTGCGGCCTTCATGAGTCGGATGCTTCTGCGTGGCGGTGAGATCGCCGATGACGCGCGCAATCAGCATGGCGCCTCCCGCTTCTTTCCCAGGTGGAGTTCATCCACAATGCCGACGATGGTGGCGTCGCTGGCCACCTCTCCAGGAAGGAAGGGGAATGACGCTTCCCTGCCCCGAACCCAGTAAATGATTTCTCCCGCACCGGCGCCGGTCGAGTCCGTGCAGATCAGGGGCTTGCCATGGGGCGTCAGATCCGGCCGGACCGGCTGCACGATCAGCAAACGCTGGCCCTCGAGCCCGGGGTTTTTCACGCTGGCCCAGACGCGGCCGATCACTTTGCCCAACTGCACGGCCGCCCGCCTTTCTAGCCCGCCTCGTCGAGCGAGACGCCGTCGACGATGCCGACAATGACGCAGTCGACGGGCTTGTCCTTGCAGCCTTCCGCCATGCGGGCGCTGCTGCCCGCCACGGTGATGACGAGCTCGCGGAATCCGGCGCTGACGGTATCGACCGCGACGAGATAGCCGGACTCCTCCTTGCCGTCGGGGGTGACGGGCTTCACGAGGAGAAGCTTGTGGCCTTCCAGCCGCGGGTCTTTCCGCGTGGCGACGACCGTGCCAACGACGCGCCCGAGCGTCATGATGAGGGATCCGCCCCCGGCTTACTTGGAAGACTTGCCGATGGGCAGCACGTCTTCCAGGCTCGGATGCGGGCGCGGGATGACGTGAACGGCCACAAGCTCGCCCACGCGGCGCGCCGCGGCAGCGCCCGCGTCCGTCGCGGCCCGCACGGCAGCCACGTCGCCGCGGACGAGGGCTGTCACATAGCCCGAGCCGATCTTTTCCCAGCCGACCAGCGTCACCTTGGCGGCCTTCACCATCGCGTCGGCGGCCTCGATCATGGCCACCAGACCGCGCGTTTCAACCATTCCCAACGCTTCACCCATGGGCAATTCCTCTCTGCTCGTCCCGGTCCGCCGCGAGGCGCGCCCGGACGCAAACTGGCCGCACGGCCGCCGCGCAGCCGCGCGTGTCTTGATTTTACCCATCTTCGGCCCGCCAGTGCAGGGCAAGCGGAGCTGTTTTGCTACACTCGTGGCGAGAGGAGCTTCAACACATGAAGAATTGGATTCTGTTCGGAGTGTCTTTCGCCCTCGCGGCGGCTCTGACTGTGGGCGCGCAGCCCAAGCAGCGGGCCAGCCCGCATGAAACCATGTCGGCCACCATCGGCGGCAAGAAGATCACCATCGAATACGGCCGTCCCTATGTGAAGGGCCGCAACGTCTGGGCCGAGCCGTTGGCGCCGTTCGGCAAGGTCTGGCGCACGGGCGCGGACGAGGCTACCAAGCTGACGACCGAAGCGGACCTGATGATCGGCTCCCTTCACGTGCCGAAGGGTTCGTACTCGCTGTTCACCATTCCCGGCGAGAAGGAATGGACGCTGATCCTGAACAAGGAAGCGAATCAGTGGGGCGCTTACAAGTATGACCAGAACAAGGACCTCGGCCGGGTGAAGATGATTGCCCGGAAACTCTCCACGCCCGTGGAGCAGTTGACGATTTCTATCGAGTCCGGCGGCGGCAACCGGGGCACGCTCAAGATCGCCTGGTCCGATCTGGAGGCCTCCGTCCCCGTCATGGTGCATTGACCAGCAGACAGTTGCGCACGTCACAGCGCCGGCCCGGAGCCGGCGCTGTTTTTTTGTCCGCACATTCATCTTCCCGGACGGTGACCGATCTTTAACGGAACGGTCGCGGCTCCGTCATTCTTTTTTCATAGTGGACTGCTTCCCTAGAGGAGGGTGGTCTGGAAGCAGTCTGTCATGAAGCCTTTTCTTGTCCTCTGTTGTTCCCTCACGTGCATCTGCGTTCTCGCTGTACAAGACAATCAGAAAGGCGTGATCGCCGGCGACGTGATTGACGGCGCCAACGGGCAGCCGATCCCCAAAGCCAGCATCGTGGTGGCCACGGAGCCGCCCCTGCGCCTGCAGTCCGACGAATACGGCAAGTACCGCATTGAATTGCCCCCGGGGCGCTACAGAATTCTCGTCTCGGCAGAGAAGTATCTGGACGCTGCCATCGAAACCATCGAAGTCAAGCCCGGGGAAACGGCAGATGGCACTGTCGTGCTCGCCACAAAATCCCAGGTGACGAAAGTGGACGTTCAGGAGACAGTCACTCCTGTTGCGGCTACGGCAGAATCGATGCTCCTCGAACGGAAACTGGCCGCGACGGTCACTGACGGCCTCTCGGCCGAGGAGATCCGTCAGACAGTCGCCTCTGACGCCGCTGGAGCCCTTCAAAAAGTCACGGGCGTGTCCGTTGTCGAGTCAGGTTATGTTTACGTCCGTGGGCTGGGTGAACGCTACAGCTCCACGATGCTCAACAACTCTATGATTCCCACAACGGAGCCCGAGAAACGCGTGGTGCCGCTGGACCTCTTCCCGGCAGCGTTGATCGAGAGCATTCGCGTGGTGAAGAGCTACACGCCGGATCTGCCGGGCGAGTTTTCGGCGGGAGTCGTGCAACTCGCCACGGTGGACTTCCCCACGCAGCCGGTTCTCAGAGTCTCCATGACTTCCGGCTACAACACGGCCACGACACGGAAGCGTTTCATGACGTACCCGGGCGGAAGATTCGACGCGCTGGGCTCGGATGACGGTACGCGCGCCCTGCCCGCCGCAGTGCCGGTGGATCAGCGCATCATCCCCGGCCGTTTTACTCCGGCGCAGTTGCAGGAGATCGGCCGGTCATTCGCCAATAACTGGGAGCCGCTGTTTGTGGACCAGATGCGTCCGCAGCAGAGCTACTCGGTGGTGGGCGGCAACACGTTCAAGCGTGTGGGCATCGTGGGTGCACTGACCTTTTCCAACCGGCCCCAGAACCAGTTCGAATTGCAGCGTTACATCCGCATGGGCGGAGGCAAGCCGCTGGTCTTCACCAACTACGAGGATTTCAATGTCGGCAACGAGGCCATCCGCCTGGGCGGCGTGCTGAATGTCGCCTTCAAACTGTCCGCCAACAACAAAATCGTGGTGCGGAACACGCTGACGCGCGACGCCGACAAAGAGGCCCGCGAGTTCCGCGGCTACGACGGATCCAATGACAGCACGCTCTGGTCCCAGCGCCTGCGCTGGGTGGAACGCTCGCTTCTGTCCAACAGCATCGAAGGCTCGCACGCGCTCGTCGATCACGGCAACTGGAACTTCCGCTGGCAGTTCACAACGGCGGAGTCGCGCCGGGACGAGCCGGACATGCGGGAGGTCATCCGCGGGCAGCTTGATGACGGCCGGTGGAGCTTCGCCGCGCTTTCCAGTTCCGGATTGCGCTTCTCCAATGGCCTGAAGGAGCGGCTGTACGAACCGCAGGGGGAGATCTCCAAACCCTTTTACCGTGGATGGCTCACGGGCGCGTTCTCCGTCGGCTTTCGAGGCACCTTCCGCGACCGCTCGTTTCAGGCGCGGCGTTTCCGTTTCATCCCGATCCGGTCGACTACGCTGAACCTGCTGGCGCCCTCCAACGAACTGTTCGCCCCGGCCAATATCCGTCCCGATGGTTTCCAGATCATCGAGTTCACGCGCGCCACGGACCGCTATGAGGCCACCATGGACATTTACGCCGGCTACGTCATGGCCGATGTGAATCTGGGACCGCGCTGGCGCGTGACCGGAGGGGTGCGCGTGGAAGACGCCGACATCACGGTAACGACTCTGGATCCATTGGTTCCAAATGCCCGCCCGCAGATCGCTTCGCTCATTAACCGCGACCCGATGCCCGGGGTGAACGTGACGTATACGCTCACCCCGCGTCAGAACCTCCGCGCGGGCTTCTCCAGAACCGTGTCCCGGCCTGATTTCCGTGAGCTTTCTCCCTTCGACTTCAACAACGTCTACGGCGGCTTCGTCACGCAGGGCAACCCGAATCTCGTGCGAGCCCAGGTGCAGAACACGGATTTCCGCTGGGAATGGTTCCCCGGCGGCAACCGTCTGTTGGCCGCGAGCTTCTTCCACAAGGACTTCGACAACCCGATCGAGGTGACGATTCTGCCAGCCAACGACCTGCGTCAGACGTTCGTCAACGCCGCCGGCGCCCGCAATGTCGGCTTCGAGATCGAGGGGCGGACCACGCTCGCCGTGCTGACGCCGCGGCTGAGGGAGCTTTTCGTGGGCGGCAATTACACGTTTGTTGACTCTCAAATCCGCATCCGCCCTGAAGACTCCATCCTTCTCACGAATCCGAACCGGCCGCTGATTGGCACTTCCCGGCACATTTTCAACGTCCTGGCAGAGTGGAAGAAACCCCGGTGGCGGTCAGAAAGCCGGCTGGACTTCAACTTCGTCGGCCGCAGGATTTCAGACGTGGGCACTTTCGGCGTTCCTGACATTTATCAGGAGCCCCTGACCATGCTCGATTTCAGCTACCGTTTTTACCTTGTGGAATCGGGGAAATATTCCATCCGATTCACGGGAGAAAACCTTGCGGACAATCACTATCACTGGACGCAGGGCGAGTTTACGCAGCGCAGTTTCAGGCTGGGCCGCACCTTCACGGTGGGTCTGGCAGTGAATATTTTCTGATGGATCCGCCGGCCGGCGCCGGCGGCGATTCAAGCTTGAGGAAGGAGCGATATGAGAAGTTTTGTGTCTTTGGCGGCAGTTCTTGTAACTGCCTTTTCATCAGCGTCTTACGCGGGAGAACCATTGCGCGCCGCAAGTCCCGGCCTGGTAGAGCGGGCTGCCGGCCTGACGTCTTATGAAACCGGGATCGCGGCCTGGATGTGGACGGACAAGGTCTGGTACGGCTTCACGGAAAGACTGACTCTGAAGTGGAGCGCAAAAACATACGGCGAGTGGTATCCATTCACCCTGGTGGCCTATCTTCAGAACAATCAAACCGGAGTGAAAACATTTTTCCCGCGGTTTACGGCTGATACAACGGACATTTTTGGCAATGCCGTCGGCCAGTTCCAGCCTGTTCTCGTAGGCGAGACTGAAAGGCAGACTCTGCTGGGCGATGGAGGTCTGCTGGGAGGCGCGCTGGATGTTCCGGATCAGCCTGGCATGTACACCCTGGTCATGGAATTCCGCGACTCCAACGGGCTTCGGGTTTTGAAGACCCTGTATGCGAAGTTCGTGGTCATCTCCGCTATCGAAGACATCCGGGGCAACATTGAATCGGACAGGCGGCTGACCAACGACAAGGTGTACCGGATCAATGGCGTGGTGTTCGTGCGCAACGGCGCGACTCTGACGATCGATCCCGGCACGGTGATCATCGGCCAGCCGGGATCGGAACCGCCTTCGGTGCTCGTCATCACACGCAATGGCAAAATCCGCGCGGAAGGCACGCGGAGCCAGCCGATCATCATGACGTCGGCGCGTCCGTTCGGCGAGCGCCAGCGGGGCGATTGGGGCGGCCTGATTCTGCTGGGCAGGGCTCCAGTGAACGTGGATGGCGGCGAGTTCGCCATTGAAGGGCTGCCAGCTTCGGAAGACTCCAGGTACGGCGGCAGCGATCCCACGCACGACTGCGGCACCCTGCGTTACGTGCGCGTGGAATATGCCGGCTCGATTTTCGCTCCGAACAATGAGGCCAACGCCTTCACCTGGGGCGGCTGCGGTACCAGGTCGGTTGCCGAGTATCTTCAGGCTTCCCATGGGCTGGACGATTCCTTCGAGTGGTTCGGCGGCACGATGAACGCCAAATACCTCGTGGGCGGGCTCGGCGCCGACGATTTCCTCGATTTCCAGCTGGGCTGGACCGGCAAGGTGCAGTTCGGCTTCTTCTACCAGGACGCCGACAACCCGGGCAACCGCGGCCTGGAGGGCGACAACAGCGAGTACAACCAGAACGCCCTTCCTCTGTCAAAGCCCGTCATCTACAACACGACCTTTGTTGGATCCGGCGTCGTGGGCTTCGACGAAGCCAACGCTCCCGGCCTGTACCTGCGGCGCGGCTCCGGCGGCACGATCAACAACACGATTGTCACCCGGTTCTTCAGCACGGGTCTGCACATCGACGGCGACGCCACCGTGGCGCAGATTGGCAACGGCAACATCACGATGAACGGCATTCTGCTGTGGAACAACAACATTCAGAACAACGGTCCTGCCACGATCGAGGGGCAGGTCCGCAGCGGCGCCTCGACGGAATTCGCGGCGGGACAGCGCGGACAGGGACGCCAGTTCATGGTCGCGGATCCGAAGCTGCGGCGGCCATTCGAGGTGAACGATCCCGATTTCCGCCCGATGCCGGATTCAGTAGTCTTCCGCGCCAACTGGGTCCAGCCTCCCGATGATGGATTCTTCGATCAGTCTGCCCGCTTCATCGGAGCCGCTGGCGAACACAAGTGGTGGGAGGAGTGGACGAACTTCGTCACCGACAAGGCGATCAAGCCGTAAGAGCAGCAGATCCCATCCGCTCTGCACGCCGGTTCCCGCCGGAGCGGGAACCGGCGCTTGTCTTTTTCAGGGCAGGTTCGATATCGTTCCCTCCGAGGAGTACGATTGCAATGCCGGAACTGACAAGAAGAGACATGCTGGCAGCCACGGCCGCTCTGGGAATCCCCGGCGCGCGGGCCGCCTCTGACGGGAAGCTGCGCGCCGGCCTGGTCGGCTGCGGTGGACGCGGCACGCAGGCCGTAACGGATCTGCTGGTGGGCAACGAGAACGTCGAGCTGGTGGCGATGGCCGACGTGTTCGAGGACAAGCTGGAAAGCTCGCTCCGCAACCTGAGAGAGGGCCGCGGACTCAAGCGTTACGAGAACATCCCGGTGCCGCGCGGCGGGCAGACGAAAGTCATGACGATGGATGACCTGATGAAGGATGTTCCGCCGCGCATCCAGGTGCCCCCGGAGAATCACTTCGTCGGGTTCGACGCGTTCAGGAAAGTGATCGACTCCGGTGTCGACATCGTGATGCTGTGCACGCCGCCCGGCTACCGGCCCATGCATTTCGAGGCAGCCATCGCCGCCGGCAAGCATGTGTTCACCGAAAAGCCCGTAGCCACGGATCCTGTCGGCTGCCGGCGCTTCATGGCGGCTGCGAAGCTCTCCGAGCAGAAGAAGCTGACGGTCGTCAGCGGCGCGCAGCGGCACGCCCAGCGCGAGTACATTGAAACGGTCGACCGCATCAAGAACGGCGCCATCGGCGAGATACGCGGTCTGTACTCTCACTACCTCTCGGGTCCGGTCTTCCATGTGAAGGCGCGCGATCCGAAGTGGTCCGATTTCGAGTGGCAACACCGCAACTGGTACAGCTTCGTATGGATCTGCGGGGACCAGATCGTCGAGCAGCATTACCACAACATCGACTTCATCAATTGGGTGATGGGCACGCACCCGGTGAAAGTGGTCGCCAGCGGCGGAATTTCGTGGCGCAAGGGCGACGACCTGTATGGGAACATTTACGACCACATGGCTTCGGACTTCGAGTATCCGGGCGGAATCCGGTACTCCTCGCATTGCCGCCAGTATCCGCAGGGCTGCACCCGCGATGTCAGCGACCTGATCGTGGGAACCAAAGGCGTCAGCAACGGCATGGACCTCGCTTCCGGCAAGGGAATCAACCCTTACGTCCAGGAGCACATCCATCTGATCAACTCCATTCGCGGCACGGGTCCGTACTTCAACGAGGCCATGATGGTGGCGGAAGCCACGATGACAGCGATCATGGGCCGCGAATCGGCCTATTCCGGCATTGCGGTCACCTGGGACATGATCATGAACTCGCAGCTCGACCTCATGCCCAAGGCGTTTGACTACAAGCTGCAGCTTGAGCCGCCGCCGCTGCCGGAGCCCGGCAAGTACAAGTTCGTCTGAAAAAATTCCGGGGGACCGCGCAGCTGCGGCCCCCCGGCTTCCCCCACCAAAGGAGAAGGACTCAAGGGAGGACGGTGATTCGCCCGAAGACTCCGTTCGTTCCTTTGCGGGCCTGTCCCGAAACAGCAGCGGTAAAGTAGACCGCATTGGGATCTCCGCCATTGCGGCCATTGCCGGTGATGAGTCCGTAGAGCCCCTCCAGCGCCACAGGGTTCCCATCCCTGTAACGGAGCATGCCCGCATAGCGGCCGGTCGTGGGATCGATGGCATGGATGCGTCCGTCGCCCAGATTGCCCACCAGGAGCGTGTCGCTGAATTCCCCGAAAAACGATGGCGCCATGGTCATGCCCCAAGGCGCGTTGAGCGGACCGCCGGTGAACAAGCGGCGGAGGAGATTGCCTTCGGCATCGAAGACATTGATGATTCCTGCGCCTTCTGCAGCAACCTCGTCTGTCGCTCCGGCATTCTGCCGGGCGTATGTGACGTAGAGACTGGCTCCGAACCTCTGGATGTTAAACGGCGCATACCCGGCAGGGAGGTTTGGATCTGCAAAGTTTCCTTGTGTTTGAATCGGGCGGAACGCGCGGTCGAAAGCCTCAATCACGCGGTTCTTGAAATCCGCGGCGAACAGCGTTGGCCCTCGGGAAGAAACACCCAGGGCAAGGCCCGTGTACACGGCCGATGGATTGTCGGCGACCACGATTGCATTGACAGGATCGACATTCCGGTTCCATGCTGCGATGACGCCGCTTCGTGTGGCAAACAGGAATGAAGCGGGCGCGCCGGGAGCGATTTCGAAGCCGGGTGTCCCATTCCAGACCTGCCCGGTCACCTCCGCCGGTCCGCTCCGACCGGCACCCTGCGGAATGCGGACGACGAGCGGTGCACCTACGGGAAAAGGATCACCGGCGGAATTATAGAGGGTGCTGGTGGCCGTGCCTGCATTCGAGACCCAGAACGCAGTCGTCGGGCCCAATGCAATCCCCCAGGGAATGGCCAGGTTGCGATCCTGCCGGTCAGCCCATCCGGGCAGGTTGGAAACCAGATGGGCCACGTCATACGCGGAGGCCCGGACACCGAGAGGCGAAGTGTCCTCCTGGATGGTCAGCGACGACGTGTATATCTGATCGCCCTGATTGGTCCCATCTCCATTGGCAGCGTTGCCAGCCGCGTAAAAAGACACGGCGCCTGCGCCGGCTGGCGGAGCGGTCCAATCGAACTCGAAATCCGCCCCCGTGCGGATGCCTGTCCTCGTACCAGGCACGGTGTGCATGATCAGCTGAATCTCATTGCCGGCCGTGCAAGGCTTGGCAGCGCCGTTGCCGCAAACAACCCGGGAAAGGTCCCCCGGAGGGATCAGGTCACCCGCCTGAGCGTTGGCTGGGTCGCTGGCCAGCCGGGCCGTCAGCTGAAAACCCCACCGTTGCTGGTCGGCATCGCGAACCTCGACGCGCATGCGGTAGGTCATTCCCGGCCGGTACGCAGAGCCGGGAAACACAATGCGCACGCTGCCCCGGCCTGAATTCAGGGGAGAACTGTTGTGGCACTGGGTACAGGCGAGCGGGTTGTCCCCCGGCGCGCCGGTCAGCCTGAGCGCAGGACCAAAGCTTCTCGCCGAGGCAGCGGAAGCGGCCAGCAGGCCGCAGATAATCAACGCGTGAATCCGTGTCATCGCTGGCGATCCTCCCGGGAATGGTCTCATCGCATCCGTGATGCTACAGTCCGGTGCGCGCGGCAGTTGTTCGGCCCGTGTAAAGAAGCTGTGAAATCGGGGCGGTTCGCAGCGGGAAGCGGAGCCGCCGTTCAGCACCGGGTTTACAATCGGGGAATCGACCGGCTATGCAGCACATCCTCGTGATCGACGACGACGAAAACCTTCGGGACACGATTTCGCTTCTGCTGGAAAACGAAGGCTTCCGCGTCTCCACTGCTGCAGACGGGTCGGCAGGTTTCGAGGAGGCGATCCGAACGAAGCCCGACCTGGTGCTGGTGGACCTGCGGATGCCGGGGATGAGCGGCGTCGAAGTGTGCAAGCAGCTCCGCGCGGCAGGCAGCAGGACGCCGATCATCGTGCTCAGCGCGGTGGGTGATGAGATCGACAAGGTGCTGATGTTGGAAATCGGGGCCGATGACTATGTCGTCAAGCCGTTCGGCACACGCGAGCTGCTGGCGCGCATCCGTGCGGTTCTGCGCCGGGCGTCTCCAGGCGCCGGACGCGTCGTGAAGTTCGGCGATGTCGAGGTAGATCTGGAACGCCGCCTGGTGCTGCGCAAAGGGGAAGAAGTGCGCTTCACGCGCGCCGAGTTCAACCTGCTCACGTTCTTCCTCCAGAATCCGGATCGAGCGCTCACGCGGGACATGATTCTCAACGCGGTCTGGGGCTACGAATCGTATCCCAACACGCGCACGGTAGACGCGCACGTCGTCCGGCTGAGACAGAAGCTCGAGCCGGAACCCAACGCGCCAAGGCATTTCATTACTGTCCATGGCGTCGGCTACCGGTTTATCCCATGAGCCAGGAAGATCAGAGCCGCAGGCTGGTGATTCTGGTGGATGACACCAGTGATTGCTCAGCCACGCTGGAGATTGCCCTTGCAGCAGGGGGCCTGTTCATTTCGCGAATCTGCGGCAGCGCTGAAGAAGCCCTGGACGTGATGAGGAGCATCAGGCCGGCGGCGGTTGTGACAGACATCCATCTGCCAGGCATGAGCGGGCTGGCGCTGATCGAGGAATTGAAGGGGCTCTTTGCCGAATGTTGCCCCCCGATCATCGCTGTCAGCGGGGACGGAGATCCTGATCTGAAGACACACGCACTGAACGCCGGGGCGAATGCCTTTTTCGCCAAGCCGTATTCCCCATGGGAAGTATGTCGGGCATTGGAGGACTTGATCCATGACGTTTAGCAGAGCGGCGATCTGCCTGTGCATTGCGGCCTGCAGCGTGCTGGCCCAGGATCGTCTGCAGGAGATTCTGGAACGAATCGAGAGGCTGGAGGCAGAAAACCGGGCCTTGCGGCGCGAGCTGGAAGAACTGCGCAGCGCGATGCCCGGCAGGCCTGCAGACACTGCTGGAGCCCGCCTCGCCGAAAGGCTTGAGGTGCAGGAAGCGCGGACAGCGGAGTTGGCGCAGGTAAAAGTTCAGACCACGTCCCGCTACCCGGTCGAACTGACCGGAATGGTTCTGTTCAATCTTTTTGCGAACGGCGCCTACGGCGCAGGCCAGTATCCAACCACGGCCGCATTGACCGCAGGTTCCCGCGTTGCGGGCGGATCGTTCCGCCAGAGTATCGTTGGACTTCGTTTCCATGGCCCGGAAGTGGCCGGAGGAGGCAAGGTGTCCGGATTGTTCCAGGCTGATTTCTGGGCAGGTTCGGACTTTTCGCTCAACCACCTGTTCCGCATCCGCACGGCCACAGTCACCTCGGAGTGGAAACGGTTCTCGATCACAGCCGGACAGGACAAGCCGCTGATTTCCCTGCGGGAACCGGAGTCTCTGGCGCAGGTGGGCGTTTCTCCGCTCACCGGCGCCGGCAATCCCTGGCTCTGGCAGCCCCAAATCCGCGTGGAAGAGCGTCTCCCCATGGGTGAATCCTCGGGACTTCGTTTGCAAGGGGCGCTGTTCCAGACCAGCGAAAGCCGGACCCTGGTTCCTGATGAATACGCTGCGTCCACGGCTCCGGCCCGGCCGGGCTACCAGGGCAGGTTCGAGTTCTGGAAGGATGCGGGCGAAGAGAAGCGCATCGAGCTGGCAACCGGGTTCCACCTCAGCTCCAGCCGCAGCGCCGGTTTTTCGATTCCGTCCCGGATCTTCTCAGCAGACTGGCTCATTCGGCCGGTCAGAGCCTTCGAGCTGTCGGGCCTGTTCTTCAACGGTCAGAACATCGCGCCGCTGGGCGCCTTGCGGCAGGGATTTGTCTTCGCAGGCAGCGTGCCGCGCGCGGTCAGAACTCGCGGTGGCTACGGCCAGCTCTCCTGGCGGCCGAACCAGCGCTTCACGCTGAATGCTTTCTCGGGTCAGCAGGATGACCGCAACGCAGATCTGCTGCCGGGGCGGATCGGAAAGAATCTTGTGATCGGCGGGAATCTCATCTTTCGCGTAGCGCCGAACATCCTCGTTTCTCTGGAATCTGCCAATATCCGGACGCAACACCTCGGCGCCGGATATCGGAAAGTGATGCACTATGACCTGGCGGTTGCTTATCTCTTTTAGCCTTCTTGCCACGGCGGCGGCCTTCGGACAGGATGTGACGGGAAGGATCTCTCTGGCCGACTCCAGGGAGGACCGGGTTGTCCGCCAGAAGGATCACTCTGGAGTCGTCGTCTGGCTGACCACGGCGAGGGCTGCAGCCGTGCCGCCGCCGGCCGCCAAGCCTGCGGTGATGGCGCAGAAGAACAAGACATTCCAGCCTCATGTGCTGGCCATTCAGGTTGGAACAGCGGTGGATTTTCCGAATTATGACCCGATCTTTCATAATGCTTTTTCCACTTATGACGGCCGGGTATTCGATCTGGGCCTGTATCCTCCCGGCACTTCGCGCCGGGTCCTGTTCGACCGGACAGGCATCGTCAGGGTGTTCTGCAATATCCATGAATCGATGTCGGCGATCATCGCCGTCCTGCCCACGCCGTGGTTCTGCGTCACGCCGCGGACGGGCGCGGTGCACATTCCAAAGGTGCCGGAGGGGGAGTACCTGGTCCACTTCTTTCATGAACGGGCCCTGCCGGAAGTGCTCGAGAATCTGAGCCGGAAGATCGTTGTCGGCCCGGATGGCGCGCAACTGGATGCGATCCGCATCTCGGAGGCCGGCTACCTGCCGATGCCCAGGAAGAATAAATACGGCCTGGATTACGTGCCCGACATGCAGGACCGGCGCGGGTATTCTTCGCAGGGCAAGCACTGAGGAGGGGCAGCCATGAGGCGGCTTTCGCTCCGGACAAAGATCCTGGCGCTGATCGCAGCCGGCGTGACTCTGCTGTTCACCGCCACCGGCGTCATTGTTCAGAGACACGCCGCGAACCTCGTTTCGCAGAGTCTTGAGGAGGAGATGCGCACCGGGCTCAGGGCGTATGAGGCGCTCTGGAAGGCTCGGGAGGAGATGCTTTCTTCCGTGAGCCTCCTGTTAAGCCGCATGCCGGACGTGCGCGCAGCCTTCTCAACGGGGGACCCGGCGACCATCCGGGACACGGCGGCTGAACTGTGGAACCGGATCGCCAGGGATGATGCGCTGTTCTTGGTCTGCGATCCGGAGGGCCGTGTGGTTGCCTCTCTGGGTGCGGAATGGGAGTCCGACGGCGCCCGGCTGGACCTGGTGAGACTTGCCCGGGCCCGGTTCCCGGCGCAGGCTTCAGGCTTCCATCAGGTCGGCAGGGGCTTTTACCAGGTCGTGGTCACGCCGGTGTATGTGAGCAGCCAGCGCGAGCCCGCCCTGATCAACGTTCTGGTCGCTGCGTTCGCCGTGGATGAAAGGCTGGCGCGCAGGCTGGAGGCCTCCATTCCCGGCGTCCGGTTCCTGTTCCAGTCCGGGGCCCGCATGATCAGCGCGCCAGGAAACGCTGCGGCTGGCCAGGGAGCGTTTCAGCGCGAACTCAGGCGGCCGATGCGGGGTGTAGATGGGAAGGCTGCGGGCGAATTGAGGATCATTCGTGCGCTCGAGTCCGCACCGAAGGCGCTGGAGCGGCTCCGGCGCGACATCATTCTGATCTGGGCCGCAGCGCTGACGTTTGCACTGCTGCTGGCCGGATTCCTCCTGCGGCGCCTGCTGCAACCACTGGAAGAGCTGGACTCCGCGGCAAGGGAGATTTCGCGCGGGAATTTTGATTCTCTCGTGCAGCCGCGGTCGGAGGACGAGATCGGCCGGCTGGCGCGGACGTTCAACGCCATGCAGCATTCCCTCAAAGAAGCGCAGCAGCAGCTGATCCGCCAGGAAAGGCTTTCCACGATCGGGAGGCTGAGCACTTCTCTGGTTCATGATCTGCGTAATCCTCTGGCTGCCGTCTATGGCGGCGCCGAGATGCTGATGGACGGGCAATTGAAGCCTGAGCAGGTCAGGAGGCTAGCCGCCAGCATCTACCGGTCTTCCCGGCGGATTCAGTCCCTGCTTGCGGAACTTCAGGACGTGGGCCGGGGGGCCGCGGCACAGACAGAAGTCTGCAAGATCGCAGAACTCATCAGATCTGCGGCGGAGGAATGCGCGGAAGTCCTGCACCGGCACAGGACGGAAGTAGTGGTCGAGGTCGACGAGCAGGCGTGTGTCCGCGTGGCGCGCGCGCCAATGGAAAGGGTCATGACCAATCTGCTCACGAACGCGGCGGAGGCCATGGGATCGGGAGGGCGAGTCTCCGTCCGTTCCGAGATCGGGAACGGACTGGTCTCTGTAAAGTTCCACGATACGGGTCCAGGCGTTGCGCCAGAGATCCGCGGGCGTCTGTTCGAGCCCTTTGTCACGCATGGCAAGCGCGATGGTCTGGGGCTCGGTCTGGCCCTGTCGCGAAAGATCGTGCAGGAGCATGGCGGGGACCTGTGTCTGGATCCGTCAGACCGGGGCGCGTGCTTCCGCCTTGTCCTGCCGCTCGCCTAGGCTTTTACGTTTCTTTCACAGCAGGGCGACCATGTACGAAACCTCCGCTGGCACGATGAAGCCATGTGGAAGAGGCTGGCGTGGGCGGTTGTCCTGATGGTTGCCGTCATCCAGATTGTGCCCGCACCATACCGGATCCGGCCCGCGCAGATCAGTCCAGGTTTCTCCATTGATGAGGACGAAGCCGTGCCGACAACAGTGAAGCAGATCCTGCGCCGCTCCTGCATGGACTGTCACTCAGGCCGCACGCGCGTCCCCTGGTACGGCTACGTGGCCCCCGTGTCCTGGCTGCTGGCGCGCGACGTCGAGAAGGCGCGTGCTGCGATGAATCTTTCCGAGTGGGCGAGAAAGCCTCCTGCCGTGCGCATGGCCCTCTCGCTTGCCGCCTGCCAGGATGTCCGCAACGGGCGGATGCCTCCACAGTCCTATCTGCTGATGCACAACGAGGCGAGGCTCTCGGAACCAGACACCGCCGCCATCTGCCGCTGGTCAGAACAGGAGAGAAGCCGGGCCCGGCTGCGGAGCGCGTGGTGAACCGGAGCTCAGCCAGCGAATTGCCAGCCTTTGCGGAAGACGGGCTTCAGATACTGGTTGGCTTCCCTGTTGTTCGTGAACTCCATGCGCTGCGCGTCCCACAGGAGTTTCCCCTCGAAGCGCATGGCGATGACGCCCAGCAGCATCCAGGAGACGAACGGCGCGGCCACGTTGAAGTTCGAGCAGGCAGGCTCGCCGCCCTTGCAGGCGCGGATCCAGTCTCGGTAATGGCCGGGCGAGCGCGTCAGGAGCGGCGGCGGGAAGCGGTAATCTTTCATGCGCGCGGCAGGCACGAGGCGCGTGTTCTCGCCGTAGCAGCCCGTGGTGAGCATGCCTTTGCTGCCGATGAAGAGACTGCCGTTGATGTCGGAGTCGCCAAGCTGCTCGCCCTCGGGAACGCCCTCGAATTTCGGCATTTCCTTGAGGCTGTCGTACCAGGTCAATGTCAGCGGCGGCATTTTGCCGCGCGCGGGAAACTCGAAGCGGATGACAGTCCTGTGCGGGAACGTGTATTTGCCAACGCCTTCTTTCTTCACACACTCGACGCTGACGGGCCACGCCTCGCTCAGGCGCAGCGCCATATTCGGCGTGCCGAGAATGTGGCAGGCCATGTCGCCGATGGCGCCGCAGCCGAAGTCGGGGAAGCCCCTCCAGTGGTGCGGGCAGTACGCGGGACTGTAGGGACGAGGCGGCGCGCACCCGAGCCACGCTTCCCAGTCGAGCCATTCCGGCACGGGCGCCTCTTTGGGCTCCACGCTCGGATCCTGCGGCCAGTAGCGGCCCGGACGATCGGTCCAGGCATGTACTTCCCTCACTTCGCCGATGTCGCCCGCCCAGACGATTTCGCAGGCCTGCCGCGCGCCTTCATTCGAGTAGCCCTGATTGCCCATCTGCGTGGCGACACGGTGCTTCTGCGCGGCCTTCAGCAGCTCCTGCGCCTCCCAGACGGTGCGCACCAGAGGCTTCTGGCAGTAAACATGCTTGCCGCGAACGATGGCCCACATGGCGGCCGTGCCGTGCATATGGTCGGGGCAGGAGACCAGGACGGCGTCGATGCTCTTCCCTTCTTTGTCGAACATCCGGCGGAAGTCTTTGTATTTGGGCACATCCGGGAACTGTTTGTAGGTGCGCTCGGCGCGCCTGTCGTCCGGGTCCGCCATCGCCACGATGTTCTCTGTAGCGGCGCAGTTCATGATGTCGGAGTAGCCCTTGCCGCCCGCGCCGATGGCGGCGATGTTCAGTTTTTCATTCGGGCTCTTGTAGCCAGCCAGCGTCAGCGAGGGTGCGCTGCCGTATCCGGTCCCGGGCACAGCGCCCGCCAGCAGGGCGCCGAAAAACACGTGCCTTCGCGAAGGTCTATCCTGCTTCATCCGAGTGCTCCGCTTCGTCGAGTCGCTTCCATCCTATCGGAAGCGCCCGGCAGGCGCAGAGCAGCTCAGCTGTTCAGAGCAGCGGCGAAGGCGCGCACGCGTTCCACGATCTGATCCCGGATGCGTCGGAAGGCGGACAGACGCATCTCCTCATCCCCCTCCGCGGCGGCAGGATCTTCGAAGCTCCAGTGGATGCGTTCCGCGATGCCCGGAAATGCGGGACATGTTTCGGCGGCGTTGTCGCAGACAGTAATGACATAGCGGAACTCCGTGCCGCGAAACTCATCCAGATGCTTTGAACGGTGCCCGCTGATGTCGATACCCAGTTCACTCATGACAGCAATCGCTTCCGGGCGCACGAAACCTGGTCTTGATCCCGCGCTGTGTATTACAAAGCGGTCTCCCAGGGCGGCACGCAGGAGCCCTTCGGCCATCTGGCTGCGGGCGGAGTTGCCCGTGCACAGAACCAGGATTCTCTCCATCAGGGCTTCCTCGCCTTGACGTAGGCGCTCATGAATTTTCCTGCGGCCGCAGCGGCAGCTGCTTCAACGTCCACGCCAGCCTCGGCCAGGAACTGGCGCGCGTCGTCGATTTTGTACACGCGGTAGGGTTCGATGGAGATGTCCACGAATCCGGTGGCTTCCAGCTTGACCCGGTATTCGGTCTCTTCCAGAGCTCCGGCAATGCAGCCGGCCCACAGTTCGATGCTGCGGCGGATCTCTGTAGGCACTTCTCCCCGAACCACGACGTCCGCCACGGCCAGCCGTCCGCCGGGCTTCAGAACGCGGAACACTTCCCGCAGCACGCGGTCTTTATCCGCGGAGAGATTAATGACGCAGTTCGAAATGACGACGTCCACGGAGGCGTCGGGAAGAGGGATATTCTCGATCTCACCCTTCAGAAACTCGACGTTCTCGACGCCAGCCTTGCGCTGATTTTCGCGCGCCAGCTCGAGCATCTCGTCGGTCATGTCGAGACCGTAGGCCTTGCCCTCTGGTCCGACGCGGCGAGCCGACAGCAGCACGTCTATGCCGCCGCCGCTGCCCAAGTCGAGCACGGTCTCGCCAGGCTTCAGCTCCGCCATTGCCGTCGGGTTGCCGCAACCGAGCGAAGCGGCGACCGCGGTCTCCGGCAGCAGGGCTGTTTCGTTTTCCGTATAAAGCCCGCTGGTGATGGGATCGGCGCTATCCGCGCCACAGCCCGTCTGAGTTGAGCAGCAGGAGCTGGCGCCCTCCTGCACCACCTGGAGAGCCGCTCTGGCGTAGCGCTCCCGCACGGCTTCCTGCACCGGTTTGTTCTCGTTCATGGATTCATCTCCTGCATTTCAGGCCTGAGAGTCTTGTGACGGCTTCAGGTTCGATGGCGCGCGTACGCGTGCAGCACTCGGCGTACAGGAAGGAGAGCAGACCCTCCAGAGCTTCCGTGTCTGCCGAGTACCAGAGGTAGGTCCCTTCACGTCTGACGCGGACCAGGCCGGCCTGGCGCAACTTGTCCAGGTGATGCGACAGAGTCGAGGCGGGGATCTCGAGTTCCCCCTGAACCTCGCCTGCCGGCATGCCTTCCGGGTGCGCGGCAAGCAGCAACCGCATGATGCGCAGGCGCTGCGGCGCCCCCATGGCGTCCATCATGCCTGCCAGACGGTCCACATCGGCGGCCGCCGTCCTGCCTTGTTTCATATTTCGAGTATAGTCGAATAATTGATGGAGCGGAAGCTTTTTCTCTTAATGTCTGTAAAGAGCCGTGGCAGACCAGGCGTGGCCTTCCAGCGGGGTCAGCCAGGCTTTGATGGCGTACTCGCCTTTCGGCCACTCCGCGACGGGGATCTCCGCAAGCCAGGACTTTTCCCCGCGGATGTCTTCTTCACCCATCACGGTGAGGAAGGCTCTTCCGCGCGACCACTGGTAGATTTCCTTCCCGTTGGAGTCGTAAGCGATGATGTCGAACCGCTGGCTGCTGGAAAAGTGCAGCTTCAGCGGCCAAGGGAGAGTGTGCCGCACGGTGATGCGCACCAGCAGAACATCTCCTGATGGACCCAGCGCAAGCGAAAAGCCGGTCTCCGGCGTACGGACATAGGTGATGCCCCCAAGGCGGGCGTAGATCAAGTCGAAGCCGCGAGGACCGGCGATCGTGATGCGGACGCGGCGAAGCAGCCCCACCCAGGAAAGCCAGTATTCTTCGGAGAGACCGGCATCCATACAGGGTCCTGGACGGTAGGAAACACGGAGAGCGGAGTCGAATTCGCCCACAGGACCGGAGTATTTCGCCTGACGGGCTTCGATCAGCGCCTGAGGGCTGCACGGATCCATCGAGCTCGCGTAGGGGGCGCCTTCCGGGGCGGTTGGGTCCAGCAGGATCCGCTCCTGCCGTGCTCTCTCGTCCCATATCAGGATCCGCCCTGATTCATCGTTCCGCACCCAAGCATCACCGCTTGTGGCGAGACCCCGGACGAGATAGTAGCGGTTGCCGGCAAACTCCTCCGGGCGGCCCACTTCAATCGAGAAGCTCCGGCCTTGCCCCTGGTAGATCCAGAGATTGCCCTCTTCCAGAGGCAGATACAGCGTCTGCGCTGAAAGCGCAGCGGCGAAGAGACTAAGAATAGAAATTCTTGTTCCAGACATGGCGCCGCAGAACCTCCAGAACTGAGGCAGGCAACGGCCCCAGTGCTGAGACGGCGACATTGCTCTCGACGTTTCGCACACGTCGCATGCCGGGAATGGCGGTGGACACGGCGGGATGCGAAAGACAGAAGCGCAGGGCGGTTTCGGCGAGCGGGCGGTCGAGTCCCGCCGCCTTCAGATCCGAGATGAGCGCCTGAACGCGTTCGAAGACCTGCTGCTTGCGGTCGCCGCGGAAGTAAAACGCGCGGAACTCGCCTGGATCGAATTCCGTTTCCGGCGTGATTGTTCCTGTCAGAGCGCCTTCATCCAGCGGGCAGCGGGCGAGGACGCCAATGTTGCGTTCCTGGCACAGCGGGAACAGGTTCCGTTCCGGGCTCTGATCGAAGATGTTGTAGATCACCTGCACGGTGTCAATCAGGCCAGTGCGGATGGCGTCAAGCGCAGAGTCCGGCTGATGGTCGTTGATGGAGATGCCCCAGAAACGCACCTTGCCGCTTTTCTTTGTGTCCTCCACGGCGCGGCGCCAGTCGTCCCGATCGAGCCATTCTGGATTCCAGACGTGGAACTGCTGGAGATCGAGCGTGTCAACACCCAGATTGCGCAGCGAGGTCTCCGTGCACCGGATGATGTAGTCGTAAGGGAACACCTGCTCGATGCCGATGCCCGGCTGCGCGGGCCAGATGCGGTTCATGGGCGGCACTTTGGTGGCGACATACGCCTGCGAGCCGGTTTCGCGCAACGTTTCGCCAATGATGCGTTCGCTGTGGCCTTCGTTGTAGGCGAGAGCCGTGTCGATGAAGTTCATCCCCAGCTCAAGAGCGCGGCGCAGGGCGGCGCGCGCCTCGTCTTCGGAATGCCCGCGCCACTGATTGCCGCCGATGCCCCACGCGCCGAAGCCGATTTCCGAAACCTGGAATCCTGTCCTGCCGAGTGTACGTCTTTCAATCACGAAACCATAATAGTGGAGGGACGCCATGCGCATCCTTGCCGCATTTCTGCTGTGCAGCGCCTGCCTTTGGGCGCAGCAGTTCCGCCTGTACCTGAAAGAGGGCGGGTGGCACATGGTGCGCGAATACCAGGTGGTGGAAGACCGCGTCCGCTACTACTCCACGGAACGCAGCGAGTGGGAGGAGATCCCGCTGGAGCTGGTGGATCTGAAACGCACGGAATCCGAGCGGAAGTCGCGGATCGAAGAGGACAAGAAGCAGGCCGAAATCGCGGACGCCGAGGAGGCGTTCGAGCGGGCGATCGCCCGGCAGATCGCGCGCATTCCCGTTGATCCCGGGCTTTATTACTTCGATGGGGACGAAGTGAAAGAGATCAAGCGCGCCGGGCTGAAGTCGGTGGCCAGCAGGAAGCGCACGGCGCTCAAAGTTCTGGTTCCGGTGCCAATTGTCGCAGGCAAGGCGTTTCTTGAGCTTCCTGGACAGCACGCAGCCGCCGTGGTAACGGGAGACAGGCCGGAACTGTACTTCCGCATCGACTGGACGCAGACCTTCGTGCTGGCGCGGGTCAAGCCAAAACAGAAGGGAGAAGGCCGCGTCGTCGGGATCCTGCAAACGGAACCCGTAACGAAGATGTCCTTCTTCGAATTCGACACTGTGGACATTTTCCGGCAGCAACTGAAGAGCGACCTGTTCAAGATCTGGCCCACGAAGCCGCTGGAGCCGGGCGAATACGCTCTGGTGCAGTACTCGGAAGGCGAAGCGGTGGATGCCGGAGAGATCCTCGTGTGGGACTTCAGGGTTGTGGCGGCCCCGGGCAGCCGGTGACCTGGCGGAAGAACTCGAGCGATTCGCGTGCAGCGCGTTCCCAGCGGAACATACGTTCCGCACGGGCGCGGCCTGCAGCGCCCAAACGCGCGCGCTCCTCGGCGTGATCAAGCAGCCTCAGCAGGGCGTCCCGGATCTCCTCGGTGGATTCGGGGTTCACATAGAGCGCCGCGTCGCCTGCGATCTCCGGCAGCGAGCTGACGTTGGATGTCACGCAAGCTGTGCCGCAGGCCATCGCCTGCGCTACAGGCAGTCCGAAGCCTTCGTACAGGGATGGATAAACGAGCAGAGCCGCTCCGCGGATCAACTCTGGCAGCAAAGCCTCCGGATAATAGCCAAGCCAGAACACTCCGCTGCGCGCGGCGCGAAGCCTCGCCACCGTGGCTTCGCAGCGCCACCCGGCGCCGCCTGCGAGGAGCAGGTCGTATTCCGAACGCATCTGCGCCGGCAGCAGATCCCAGGCATCCAGGAGACGATCCACGTTCTTGCGCGGTTCAATGGTCCCCACGAACAGCGCATACGGCTTGCGGCGCGGCGGCGGCATGCGTGCCTCGAAGTACGCAGCAGACACGCCGTTATGGATGGTCCGGATCTTCTCTGGAGGCAAGCCGAGGACTTTGATCGCGTCCTGCCGCGTGGCCTCGCTCACGGCGATGATGCCAGCGGCACGCTTCAGCACCCGCTCGGCGAACTCCCGGTCCGCCCGGACGTTCGCCTCCGAGTGGAATCCGGGCATCTTCCAGCAGGTCAGGTCGTGCAGGGTGGCCGTGAACGGAATCCGGCGGGGGGGCGTGCGGACCTGGTTCGTGCAATGAAAAACGTCGGCGCCGCGCGCAAACCAGTCTGGAAACGGCACGCCGAGACGCTGGTTCGCCACGGCCATGAACATGCCCGCATACGTGGCCAGGGGACCGGACACGCTGGTGTCATGAGCGAGCCCGTCCAGCCGCACCCCGGGCGGATACAGATGAATTTCGTCTTCGCGCGCCTCCTGCCGCAGCGCTTCGATCCAGTGATACAGGGCGGTCTTCACGCCGGCGCTGCGCAACAGGAGCGGCGTGGCGTCGATAACGATCTTCACTGGAAGCTCATTCTACTGCGCGGTTGGCGAGGAGCCATTTTCCGCCGGCTTCGAAAATGCGGTGCACGCGGTCCCGGCCGAGCAGCGCCTCGACGGTTTCCAGCTTCGGGCCTTCCACGATCATCCACGCGAGCTGCGGTTTCTCCCATTCGGCTCTGAGCTCGTCATCTTCGAGGAAAACATCCGGCGCGCCAGGCGCATAGGATCCGTATTCGAGATTGTGATAACGGCCCCGCCACAGCAGCGCCCTGTCCAACCCCGTGTAGAAGAATACGGAGCTGAAGACGTAGTACTGATCGCCGAAGATCACTGTGCCCTTCGGGCTCTGGCGGAGCTTCTCCGCGATCGGGTGACTGCTCAGATAGGGATCAAACACCTGCATTGCGAGGCGTGCGGCATTCAGGAACAGCACCATCATCAGAGCCGCGCCAAGCAGCGTGGTTCCCGGACGGTGCTTCCAGCAGGCCGCCGCGCCGCTCGCGAATGCGAGGGCCGCCAGGGCCAGCGGAAGCTTCAGGTACGCAAATGAAGCCAGCGTCAGATCTCCCATGTGGCCGAGGGAAAGCGTGTAAAGCTCGGGGTTCTGGGTCAGCGAGCGCGAGATGTCGCCCGGAGCCGGCATGTTCCATACGGCCGCCAGAATCGCGGCAGCGGCAACGCAGGCAACGGACGCGATGACGCTGACGATCCGCCCAAGCTTCAGCACCCAGCCCTGCCCTTCCGCCATCACGAGGCCGAGAGCCAGCGCGAAAGCTGGATAAGCGGGCATCGAGTAGTATTCCTGCGTTGTCGAGAACGTGAAGAACACCATCACGAAGCCCGCCCAGCAGACGAGCATCTTCAGTGTCCGCCCGCGGCGGGAGTCTTCCTGAAGGCGCAGCCGCGCGAGACCGGGCAGCCACGCCGACCAGGGGAAGAACCAGATCAGATGGAACAGCCAGAACAGATGCCGCGGCACGGTGTTATAATCACGGGGCCAGCGGCGGTTCAGAAACCGCAGGATATGCTCGTTGAAGAAGTAAAACCAGAAGAACCCACGGTATTGTCCAGGACCGGAGGTCATTGAGAACTCGAAGTAAGGCGGGTTGCGCAGCGTGGCCAGAACGTGCCATGGCGCGGCAACCAGCAGAATCAGCAGTGTTCCCGAAAAAGGCCGCAGCCGCTTCCATGCGGCAGGATCCAGCAGGCGCCGCGTCCAGGCCAGCCACAGCAGTCCCGCGGCGCAGGGAAATACGAGCGCGATGAGCCCTTTCAGCAGGAGCCCGGCGCCCATGGAAAGCGCCATCACGGCCGCCCACAGGCGCGGGCGCGGCTCCTGTTCATCGAGAGAGCGCAGCATGGCGAAGATGGCCAGCGCAACGGTGAAAGTGAGCGTGATGTCAGGAATCAGAATCCTCGTAAAAAGAAATGTTCCGATCGATGTCCCGATGACCAGCGCCGCCAGGAAGCCCGCTTTTTCGCTGAACGCCCAGCAGCCGATCCAGTACACCAGCGCCATCAGGGCCAGCACGGACAGGACGACCGGCAGGCGCGCTGCCCAGTCATGCACTCCGAACGCGGCGTACGAGCAGGCGATCATCCAGTATTTCAGCGGCGCTTTCTCAAGATAGGGAACGCCATCCAGCCGCGCCGTCACCCAGTCGCCCGATTCGAGCATATTGCGCGCGATCTGAGCCTGCACGGCGTCAACATCGTCCATCAGGTGCGGCGGCGCGAACATCGCCGGAACGTAAATCAGCGCCGCCAGCAGCAGCGCGAGCGCAAGGCGCCTCAAGCGTGGACGTTCCATCGCCTCATCCAGAGAAACAGCGTCAGGAGGCCCCAGAGCTGATAGCCGTAGTTGGCCCGGCGCCGGAAGTGATCCCGTTTGATCTTTTCTACGGCCTCAGCCCGGAACAGTCCGGTGCTACGCACGCTGTCCGCGGAAAGAACCTCCTCGGCCATCGGCCGCAGCGGCCCGCGGAACCAGCGGTGCGCAGGGATGTCGAAGCCCTCCTTGGGCCGCGTCAGAATCGCGGGAGGCAGCTTGTCCCGCATCAGCTCCCGCAGGATGAACTTGAGCACCGGCCCGCGCACCTTGAAATCCTCCGGCAGCCGCGCGGCAAACTCGACGATACGGTGATCGAGAAACGGAGGCCTCACTTCCAGCGAGTGCGCCATTGACATGCGGTCGCACTTGTAGAGGATGTCATCGGCAAGGTAGTACCTCTGATCCGCCCACAGATACCTGTTGATTTCGCCGCAGAGGAACGCTTCGGTCGGAAGCGTGTTCATCAGCTCGCCGGGGCGCGGATAGCGGGGCGCATCGTACAGAGAGCGTTTCGTCCGTTCGTCGAAAGAGCCGTTCCAGTAAAAGTGCGCGTCGTGCGGCGGCAGCAGAGTCCCCTCAAGGAAGCGCCGGGCCTTATAGTCGAAACCGATCTTCTCGTCGGAGACAGGCAGCAGCCGCGCCAGAGCCGCTCCGGCGCGCCGCATCCATGAGGGCCAGCGCCGCGCCTGCATGGAGAGCGCGTCCGCCCTGTACGTCAGATACCCGCCGAAGAGCTCGTCGGCGCCCTCGCCGGACAGCGCCACTTTCACGTGGCGGCGCGTCATCTGCGACAGATACCAGACGGGCAGTGCGCCAGCGTCGGCGGAGGGCTCGTCGGAGTAGTAGCCGAGCTGTTCGATCGTCTCCGTCAGGTTCTGTTCAGGGTTCAGGTCGAACTCATGGTGGTCCGTGGCGTAGTGCGAGGCCACGGTGCGGAAGTATCCGCTCTCATCGTGGGAGTGGCCGCGGAAGGAGATGGAGAATGTCTTCAGCCCGGATGCTTCCTGCGCGGCATAGTGCAGCACGGTCGACGAGTCCAGCCCTCCGCTGGCCCAAAGGCCGACGGGGACGTCGGCGATCAGGTGTTCGCGCAGCGAGAGACGCAGCAACCGGTCGAGTTCCGCTTTGGCGTCTTCCAGCGTGATTTTCGGATCCGGCGAGAACCGCAGGTGCCAGTAGATTTCACGCCGGATAGCACCGTTCTCCCATTCGAGGAACTCCCCGGGCAGGAGTTTTTCGACGCCTTCCACCAGGGTGTATGGCGCGGGAACGTAATTCAGCGAGAGGTAGTAACTCAGGCCGTTGCGGTCGAGCTTCCGCTCCACTTCCGGGTGATGGAGGATCGTTTTGACTTCCGAGCCGAAGTAGAGATCTCTGCCGCGATGGAAGATGTAAAGAGGCTTGATGCCCATGCGGTCCCGCGCCAGGATCAGCCGTTTGCGCCTTTCATCCCACAGGGCGATGGCGAACATGCCGCGCAGCCGCGCGAAGCACTGCGTGTCCCATTCGAGAAATGCATGGAGGATGACCTCGGTGTCGGACCGGGTGCGGAATCGGCGGCCCCGCCGTTGCAGTTCCTCCCGCAATTCGGCGTGATTGTAGATCTCGCCGTTCTGCACAACGACGGTATTGCCGTCCTCGCTGAAAATGGGCTGGTCGCCGTGTTCAAGGTCGATGATGGAGAGGCGGGTGTTTCCCAGGGCCGCGAGATCCGATTCGTGGAATCCGATCGCATCCGGACCGCGATGCCGGATCAGGCCAAGGATGTCGCGAATCCGCCCGGTCTCGACAGGATGATCGAGCCTCGTATAGCCCGCAATGCCGCACACAAGATCTCAGGATAGCAACCCTGCCGTCGCCGGACCCGCCTGCCGGTCTGCCTCGGGCGGATTCGCGGGGCAGCCGCCCCAGCCTGATCCTAGCGGAGAGTGGAAAGAGACTCACGATGGAGCGTAATGGCTCTCAGAAGTATCTGCTCTGGGTCGGATGCCTTCGCCGCCCGCCACTCCTTCATTCTGGCGGCGAGTTGGCGTCCAAGCCGGGGCAGAAACAGCGGCGAACCATAGTAGGCGGAGGCGCGCATGGCCGCCTGGAAGCGCCGCAAAGCGGCCGGCCCGAGCGGCCCGTCGGATCGAGGGGCGATGAAATCGCTCTCCTCGGCCACGAGGAACAGGTTTCCCCCGTCCCAGCTTCTTCCCCACCTGAGAGTTTTCCACCCTGCGGCCGCCGCACATCGGACGAGAGTGTCCTGGCTGAAGAAGTGGAGGTGCGCCCGGTGGAAGCGCCGGCGTCCCCGTGGGAAGGGGCTTTCCACGTCCGGGGTCTCCAGAACCAGCCGGCCCCCCGGGCGGACAAGGGTACGCAACCGGGCGAGGAATGCGACAGGATCGGGCACGTGCTCAACGACATGGAAGCTGGTGACGCAGGCGAAATGGCGCTCGGGAAGGGACGTCTCTTCCAGCACGCCAGTGTAGACCGGAACCCGGAGTTTGTCGCGGGCGAAGGCGGCGTAATCCGGGTCGGGCTCAATGCCGGCGGCTTCGTAGCCCAGCCGCACCAGCAGCCGGAGGAATTCTCCGCTGCCGCTGCCCACGTCGAGCACCGGCCCGGGAGAGGGCAGGGCCTGTCTCAGCCAGGGCAGCCTTTCACAGGCAGCCTGGCTGTTCCGGAAGATATGACGGGGCGAAGGCTGCGGAGCGCCCCGGTATTCGAGCCTGTACAGCCCCCCGTAGTACTGCTTATGCCCGTCGAACGAAGGCAACGGAGATTGGCGGATCAGCCCGCAGCCATAGCAGAGCACCGTGTGGAGAGGGTTTCCGCGTCGATCCCTGTCGCTTGCCGTACAGGCCCGCCTTTCCCCGCACAGGGTGCAGGCGTCCTGCTGCTCGCTCCAGACTGCGGAAGGGTTGCCATCAATCTGCGGGAGAAGAGACAGCGGCACGGCCAGTCAAACCCGGTGAAGGTTGCACTTACCATGTTCGATGTTCTCCGCGCCGCAGAGGCTCAGAAAAAATCGCCCCGCCCCGGACGGCTCCTGCCGGGGCGGGGCAAACCACAGGGTCGTCTTGCGGTCAGAAAACGAATCGGGCCGTCAACTGCGTCCGGCGCGGGTAGTTCGCCTGGGTGGACGCAATGGCCTGTCCGAACTGCGCCGATGTAACCGTAGTGTTCGGCGACGGGAACAGCGGGTGGTTCATCGCGTTCAGGAACTCGGCGCGGAACTGCACGTTCAGACGCTCGTTGAACAGCCGGGTGTTCTTGAAAATGCTGAGGTCAAAGTTGTTGACCTCATGCGAGCGGAGGAAGCTGAACCGGGGCGCGAACCAGCGGTAGTTGCGGTCGAGCTGGAAGGCCGCGCGCCGTTCAAAGCCTGCATCGACGTTGAACCAGCGCTCGACGGTGCGCTGATCTCGCGGCAGGAGCATGTCCTTCAGGTTGCCGAGGTAGATGATGTTGCCGAAGTTGATGGGCGCTCCGCTCTGGAAGGTGTACACGCCGTTGAGCTGCCAGCCGCCCAGGATGAAGTTCGTGGCGCGGTTCCAGTTGGCGCCGAAGGCCTTGCCGCGGCCGAAAGGAAGCTCCCAGATGCCATTGACCACAAGGCGGTGCGGACGGTCGAGATCAGAGATGACCTCCACCGGCCTGGGCGCGTTGGTGACCATGGTCTCGGTCGCCTGCATGAACTTCGAGAACGTGTATGTGGCGCCGATCGTGTAGCCTCTGGAGAAACGCCGCTCGAGCGTCGCCTGGAGAGCGTGGTACCACGAGTAACCGTCAAAGCGGGATGCGTTGACGGAGTCGAAGTGCGGGAACGGCCGCAGCAGACGCTCCCGGGCGATGTTGGCGCCGATGAACGAGCTGGTGGCGCCTTCCGGCATCAGCCCGCGGAACGGGTTGACGAGGTTCGCCGACAGGTAATTGATGCGGTCGTTGTCGCGCAGCAGGTTGTGGCTGAGGTACTCGATCGGCGTGGCGTTGAAGTTCTGGCCGATCTCGATGTGCGTGCCCCGGTTGCCCACATAGTTCAGCTCAGCCACATAGCCCTTGCCCAGCGTGCGCTGAATGCCGAACTGCCAGCGCTGCATGTAGGGCCGCAGAGGACGCTCGTTGAAGAACGTCACGCTGTTGCCCACCAGCGTTTGATAACCCTGGCCCGGGCCGACAGGCATGAGAAGTCCGGTCGGGAAGGGGTTGGACAGGGTATTGATGAACGTGTAGCCGTCGAGAGTCGGGACGAACGGCGTGTTGCGGCTGAAACCGCTCATGATGACGTCTCCGCGGCGCTGGCCGAGGAAGCCATAGAACATGCCGTAGCCGCCACGCACGACCGTCCTGTCGTTCATCTGGTAGGCGAACCCGAACCGGGGCATCCAGTTGTTTTTCGGCGTGTAGTACAGCTCGCGCGGCTCGCCCGCAACACCAGCAAAGGTAATGCCGCCGCGCGTGACGAACTGCGAAGCCGGCACTTCGGGTGTCGGGTTCAGCGCGTAGGCAGCCCGAGCCGCCGATTCGAACGGTTGGGTGTATGTATCGTCGAATCGCCGCACGCTGCGGTTGTAACGCTCCGTGAGCGGGCCGTCCCACTCCCAGCGAAGGCCCAGATTGAGAGTCAGACGCCGGGAGATCTTCCAGTCGTCCTGCAGGAAGAAAGCCCACGAAACCGACTGCTCGGCGTAGCTGTCGTTGACGGCGACATAACTCGATGAAGTCGGGAGACCGAGGAGGAATGCCGCGACGGACTGTCCAAGCTGATTGGGAGAGCTGGGCGAATTGTCCAGAGGTCCGCGCGTGTAAGTGGAGTCGAAGATGAAGCGGCCCGTCTGATCGTTGTTGAAGAACTGGCTCGTTTCTCGGTAGGAGCGGAATTCAGTCCCGGTCTTGATCGAGTGTTTCGAGAACACTTTCGTCAAAATGCCGACGAAATTGTGCGTGTCGTTCGGCCGGTTTTCGCCGCTAAAGCCGGTGCCTTGATACCCGCTGATGTCGAAGCGCGGGAACCGGCGAATATCCGGGCTGATGGCGTTGTTATAGGCGGCGGGGAAACCGATTGAAGTGAGGTCGAATCCCTTGCCAAGCGGATTGCCGTCCTGGCGCCGGATGAAGCGGTTGTAGCCGTAGCGTAGGTTGAGCACCATCGTCGGGCTCAGCGTCCAGACGTCGTCGAGAACAGCGGAACGGGAGATGAACCAGAACGCCTGGCCCGTGGAGACGTTGTTGAAATAGTCGTTGTACCAGCTGTCGCGGTCGTACCAGCTGGCGCGCAGATAGAGTCTGTTGGAAGTGGTCAGGTTGTGGTCCACGCGGACGGTGTTCGAGATGTAATCGGCTTCTTCCATCAGCTCCGGCCGCAGGTAGTTGTTGGTGCCATCGGCGTTGCCCGGTTGCAGCGGCTTGGGATAGTAGGTGTCCAGTACCTTCTTTGCGATGGGGTTGAAAAGCGCGGACGGGATAATGTTTCCGGGGAAGGGGTCGGACTGGAAGCGTCCGCCAGCTGCAGGACGGCGCGTCCAGGGATTGTAGATCTGGAAACTGCTGGAAACGCCGAGCAAAGCCGAGAAGTCGCCGTTCTTCATCGCCTCGGTCGGAACTGTGGGAGTGCCGTTGTTGCGCGGGCGGCCTTCTTTGATGCCTTCCATGCCCCACATGAAGAACGTGCGGTTCCGCCCGTCGTAAAATTTCGGGAGGTGGATGGGCCCGCCCAACGTGGCGCCGTAGCGGTGGTAATAGAAGTCCGGCCTGGCGATGCCGCTGCGGTTGGCGAAGAAGTCATTGGCGAACAGCGCCGGCGTCATGTTGGTGTAGTAGCCGGTGCCGTGGAACTCGTTGGAGCCCGACTTGATGCTGATGTTGGTCACGCCGCCTTCGGTCTGGCCGAACTGGGCGTCAAACGTCGCTGTCTGGACTTTGAATTCCTGCACGATGTCAGCGGGAGGAACGTACGAGGCGATCACTTCGCCGTTGCCCGCAGTGGCGGTGCTGACCGCGCCGTCGATAGTGACATCGCTTCGGTTGGCGCGGGTGCCGTCCATGGCGTAGCCGACGATGTGGGTCGGTTCAAACGGCCGGTCCAGGCGCGGGTCGCGCGTAAAGGCCACGCCGGCAGCGAGTCCGATGAGGAAGTAGGGGTTGCCGTGCGGCACTGGCAGCTCCTGCACGCGCCGCTGGTCCACCACGGCGCCTGTCGACGCCGTTTCGGTTGTCAGCAGCGGCGTCTCCGCCGACACGGTGATGCTCTGCTCCGTGGCGCCGACTTCCAGCTGGATGTTGACCGCAATGCGGTCGTCCACGCGCACTTCAATGTTGTCCCGGATAGCCTTCTTGAACCCTGGGATCTCTACGACGACCTGGTATTGGCCCGGGATGAGATAGAGGGCGTTGTACACCCCCGCATCGTTGGTTCTCAGACTGATGCGGGTGCCCATGGCTTTGTTGATGACCTCCACGCCGGCGTTGGGCACCACCGCTCCTGAAGGATCGGTGACAATTCCCGTGATGGCGCCGCGCGGATCCTGCGCCATGCCCGCCAGAGCGAGCAGGAAGCACAGTGAAACGATCCACACAATGCGAGACTTCATAGCCTTCCTTTCACCTGGTTTGATCCGCGCCGCTGCGGCGGACCCGCGGCCCGCTGTGCGGCGGGATGGAAAAACTCCCACTGTTCGACGTTTCGCCGCCCGTTTGCTGCCAGACGGCGAGTTTGACCCTGCCGAGCAGCCCGCTGGGCGCCGGCTCAAGATTGCGCATGTCCTGCATCTGGAACCTCTCCCCGTAGGCTGCGGCCAGCACCCGGTAATCCGGTTCGCCCAGCTTTGCCAGAAGGTTGAGGTTCGTATTGGAAACTTCAATGCGAAGGCGGTTTTCGCCTTCCCGCAGCCAGCCTGTCAGATCCAGCCGGTAGGGCGGCGCAAACACGCTCCCGGCGCGCCTGCCGTTGACGTAGACCACGGCGGCGTCGCGCACTGGTGCGTCGATCCACGCCCGCATGCCCGGCTGACGTTGGGGCTGCGGATCGACCGGCGTGATGGGCCCGAATTCCAGCCATGCCTGAAGGTCGCCACGCTCCAGCCGGACGGTCTTCTCGTACGCCGCCGTCCCGGAATAAAAGCGCGTCTCTTCATCCTCCGTCCACGAGCGAAGACTGTCGAACCGGATCTTGCGTCCGGTCTCAAGGAAGGTCACCTCCCATCCGGAGCTCAGATCCACCTCATGGGCAGGCGGCTTCAGCGAGGGCGCGGGATCGATGGCCGCGCCAGTCAAGAAGACAAGCGAGCCGTGCGGGGGAATTTCCACGTCGCCCCGGAATGGGAGTCTCTCGCCCGTCAGCAGGTCCCACGACGCCGCAGGCTGCACGGCAGTGCGGAACTTCAGCTTTCCACGCCAGGGGCGGTTGCTGGTGTTGGCCACGAAGAATGCCTCGCCGTCCCGCAGCCTCCGGTGGGCATACCCGAGGGTGGCCGAATGCGGCTCCCAGCTCAGCGCAGGCTGCAACGCCTGCCGCAACGCCTCTCCGAGCGAACTTTCTTCGGCGACGGCGGTGACGCGGGATTCCGCCAGCAGGCGCGCCGCAGCCGCCTGCACCAGCCTGTCATTCTCCGCCGCGTTCAGGTAGCCCGGCGACAGCCGGGGCTTGCGGCCGACGACGAACACCCGCCCGCCCGCCCGCGCGAAGCCGGCCAGCCGGTCCAGGACAGGAGCGTCAATGCGTTCTGCATTCGCCACAACAATGCCCCGGTACCGTCCGCCTGACAGCGCTTCTTCAAGCAGACCGTCGTCGACAGCATCAAAGTTGTACCCGGCATCCAGCATCTGCGGAATGATGGTTTCGCCGATCACCGAATGCACCGCGCGGTCGATCGACACGTGACCGCTACCAGCGGAAAACCGCGAGCGCATCTCGGCCACTGGAAGATAGAGGAGCAGATCCGAGACCGGCTCGCCCTGCCGCAACAGCCAGCTCACACGTTGCAGGTAGAGCGCCAGATCGGGCATGACCGCCCACCACGGGTTGTGATCATTCAACGCCGCAGCGGCGTAGAATCCCCATCCCGGCTTGCCCGCCTGCGGGGGCGAATACGGCCAACCGTGGCCGATCAGCTCGTTGACCCCCTGAATGAAATGGATGTCGGCTTCCGCTTTCACGTCGAGCGGCGTGGCGGCGAACGTCGGCGAGTGCAGCCACGTCCACGTCTCCGAAGCTGTCACCGGCCGCCGCAAGATATGGTTGGCGCTGGAGGCCCACCGCGATGTGCTCAGCCGCCGCCACTGCGTCTGCTCGCCGTCGGCCAGATCCACATACCGCTGGCTGGCGAGAGTCACCGGCGGCGTGCCATAGACCTGCCCGCGCAGCTTGACTCCCTGTCGGCGAGACCACTCGGCCAGCGGTTTCAGGAACCGTTCTTCGGCCAGCTCTGTCAAAGTCAGCGCCCAGTCGTGCCGGATCCGCGCTTTCTCCTCGTTCCATTCGCCGACCAGTGCGGGCAGCAGGGGCAGCAGGTCATAGCCGCGCCGACGCAGAAACTCCTGCGGAAGGTCAGGAGTCCAGTCCGCCCCAAACACCTCCAGGCTGTCGCAGAAGACTGCGTGGGGCCGTGAAGCGCCCAACCCTTGCAGCAGCGGCCCCCCAACGGTTTCCAGATACCGGTCCAGCGCCGCACGGCTGTAATGGTCGAAAACGAACCCTTCCGCCCCAACCGCCGCCCGTTTCACCATCTGCCCCGTCTGCGTTTCCACGAACCGGAGCCCGTGTTCGGGAAACTCCCGAATCACACGTTCCCCCCAGCGCAACTGGGCCGGGCGGCTGGAAGGCTCCACTCGAAGCCGCTGCGCGGCCAGTTCCCGGGGAATTTTCGGGCCGCCAAACGGCCAGCCGCTGCCGAGCGTCAGGTCAACCCGGAGCCCCAGTTTCTGCGCCCTTGTGACTGCGAAGCGAAGCACCTGCAGGAATTCAGGCGACAGGAACCGGAGGTTGCGCATGCCGCTGGCTGGATCGTCAAGCGCCAGCGGATAGACCGGCTGGATTTCGACGCCCCCGATGCCTGCCTTCTTCATTGCCTGCAGCTCGCGATCCAGCTCCTGCTGGGTCACGGCTGGTCCGAACCACCACCACCGCATCAGGATTCGGGCGTCAGGCGGGGGTGAGACGAGCGCTTTCGCCACCTCTTCGACCGCCGGGCTGCCAACTGCCGCCAGCGGGATCAAACCAAGGATCCAACCTCTCCACGCGGAGCGCATCGTCTCTACTCCACCCAGGACCAGGAGGATACAGGCTCCCGGCCACAGATATATCAGTTTCCGCCGCCCTACGGAGCTGGCGGTGTAAAATGGAACTAACTTACGATCAGCCAGATTGCAATTCCGTGCAATGATGGGGCATCAAGAAGTTTCTAAGAAAATCCTAAAATCGGCGGTATAACGTCTTGGAGACTCATCCGCTTTACAGGTTCGGGCCCTATCGGCTGGATGCCGCCGCAAAGGTTTTGTTTCGTGGCGAACAGCCGATCCACCTCACCCGGAAGGCGGTCGAGACCCTTCAGGTGCTTGCTGCCAGATCTCCCGAGGTAGCCACAAAAGAGGAGATCATGGCGGCGGTCTGGCCGGACCGGGTGGTCGATGAGGCGAACCTGGCGCAGAACATCGCCGTGATTCGCAAGGCGCTGGCCGCCTCTCCCGGCGAGCCGGCCTACATCGAGACTTTCGCCGGCCGGGGCTACCGCCTTTTGGGCCCTGTGAGCGTGGAAAGACCGGAGTCGGCGCCGGCGCCCGAGCCAGCCGAAACAGCGGCTTCCAGCGAGAACCCGCCAGCTCCCCCGACCGCTTCCAGGCGGCTTTGGCCAGCGGTGACAGGGGTGCTTCTTCTGAGCGCGGTCGTCCTGGCGCTGCTCGTCATGGTGAGGCGTCAGGGCCCGGAAACGGCTCCAGTGGTTTCTCCCGTGACGCGCTTGGCGGGCAAGGAGTTTCAGCCTGCCGTATCACCGGACGGCTCTTCCGTGGCTTTCGTCTGGCAGGAACACGAGCAGGCCCTGCCGGGCATCTGGGTGCAGCGGTTCGGGGAAAGCACGCCGCGACAGCTCTCCACCCCAGGGTACTCCTGGTCCAGCCCGGCCTGGTCGCCGGACGGCAGGCAAATCGCCTGCTTCAGGTTCGGCGCGTCCTCCGGCGAGCTGGTGATCCTTCCAGCGAACGGGCAGGGGGAACCGCGCATCATCGCTCCAGTCCTGCCCACGCGTTTCGGGCTCACATATTCCCACCTGGACTGGTCTCCTGACGGATCCCTGCTGGCTTTGGACGACACGCCCTCGCTCAGCCAGCCGCTTTCCATTTTCGTCATCCGCCTTGACACCGGCGAGAAGCGGCGGCTGACTCAGCCGGAAGAGATGATCATTGGAGACGTGGCGCCGCGGTTCTCGCCTGACGGCAGGACGATCGCGTTCATCCGGGCATTCCACCGCAGCTACCAGGAGGTGTTCACCGTGCCCGTCTCGGGCGGCGCGCCCCGGCAGTGGACCTCGGATTCGCGCATGGTGACCGGCGTGGACTGGACTGCGGATGGGCTGCTGGCCGGCTCATCCCGCGGCGGCTCGTACCGGATCTGGCGCCTGGCGCCGGGCAAAGAACCGGGCCCAACGGGAATCTATGGCGAGTTTCCGATCCAGTTTACTTACTCCAGGCGTGCGGCGCGGCTGGTGTATTCCCTGATTCAGAACGATCCGAACATCTGGCGCCTCGGCTTCGGCTCGCCCGTTACATGGAAGCGGATCGTGGCCTCTTCCGGACAGGACGCTTCCCCGCAGTACTCGCCCGACGGCCGGCGGATCGCCTTCCGTTCAGACCGTACGGGAGAAGAGGAGATCTGGGTTTGCGACGCCGAAGGCGGCAAGCCCGTTCAGGTGACGTCGCGCAGAGGACGGCCGTCCGTGCCGCGGTGGTCCCCGGACGGACGCCAGCTCGTGTTCAACGATGCCGCGACGACGGATATGTTCCTGGCTGAAGAATCGGACGGCCGGTGGAACGTCCGGCCGTTCGGCGCCCGCGGCGTGCATCCGGTATTTTCACCGGATGGACGGTGGATTTATGCTGCCGCGGCTGGATCGATCCTGCGTTACCCGGCTTCGGGTGGCGCCCCGGAAGTGGTGACCCCCGTTCGCGGACTCTCTCTCGACGTCTCGCCGGATGGCCGCTACGTTTACTTCGTCCGCGAGCCGGCCGACACGACGCTTTCGCGGGTCGATGTGGCCAGCGGAGAAGTGGAGCGTGTATTGACAGGGCTAGTGCCCTACTGCACCTCCTGCTGGGCTCTCGATGAACAGGGGATCTATTTCCTCGGCGTGCGGCCCAGGGCTCCGGTGCAGCAGTCTCTTTTTTACATGGATTGGAAGAGCCGCTCGCCGCGCCTCGTGGCTGATTATCCCGAGCCAATCCTGCCCATCGGCATCGGTCCGTTTTCGCTGGCGCCGGACCGGCGCTCGATGCTCGTGGTGCGCCTCGATCCATCCAACGCCGACGTGATGCGCGCCGACGGGTTTCGGTAAACCGGCTTCAGGCGTAACAGCGGATTTCAAACACGCGCGCCAGGTCGCTGCCGTTCGTGGCCGTGACGTGAAGTCGAAGCCGGTCTGTTTCCACCGGCTCGAACCTGTGGCGCCGCAGCCGCTGATAGTTGCCGTTGACGCGCGCGACCTCCTTACCGGCGGCTTCCAGGACGTAGTCGCGAACCGTTTCCGGTTGTGGCGCGCGAATGATGCCTTTGTTGACAGAGTCGCTGGAGGTGAGCGTCAGTTCCCTTTGAAATCCGGTATCGAAGGTGATCTGGATTTCAGAGATCCTCACAGGCTGCGGCCAGCGCAGTTCGATCCACGCCCCGCCCGTCTGCATGCGGCCCTGCCAGTGATGGATCTCCTTCCCCGGAATGTCCCGCACCCAGCCATCGATGACGTTGGAGGCGGGAGCATGAGGCTCTTCCGAGGAAGCGGCCACGGTAGCCCGGCGCGCCAGATCCTGGCTGTCTTCATTGCGCACGCCGCGCAGTGTCTGGTCGTCGCGCAGGAGGATCTGCTGCAGGCGCTTCACCCGCGAAGCATCACACGCGAGTTGGCGCGGCGCGAGCTTTTCCCGCACGCACAACGCCGCCGCAGTGCCCACTGCCTGTCCAATGCAGGCGCAGGTGGCCATCACGCGTGTTGAGGTGAAGGCCGCGTGCGTCGCGCTGATATTGCGGCCCGCCATCATCAGGTTGACGATGTTCCGGCTGTACAGCGAGCGCAACGGGATGCCGTATACATCGGGCGGCCTGAGGTTCGTGTTCGGCGGCAGATCGGGCCGGTCGAATCCGCCTGGCGGGTGGTCGTCCATGGGCCAGCCGCCGATCGCCACTGCATCGTCGAACGTACCACGCAACAGATCGTGTTGCGTGAGGATGTGATCGCCCACAACGCGGCGGCTGCCCCGCTTGCCGGTCATCATGCCGATCCAGTCCAGGGCCCACGTTTCGGAAGAGGGATGGTCGCCGCTGTTCTTGATGTAATCCCAGACGCCGAGGGCGATGGAGAGCAGCTCGAACCGGATGCGTTCATTGTCGCGGATGGTGTCCAGTTGCCCGCCCCACTCCACCCACCAGTAGCCGTATTCCCAGCTTGTGATCTTCCGGAAGCGGAGGTGCTCCCGTGTCACTTTGCGCGCCCACGCCGGCGGCGTGAACGGCATCGGCCGGCCGTAATCTCGCGAGGTGAAGAGAATGCTCGATCCGAGAGTCTCGCCGTCAGCCTTTTCAGGCGCGAGACTCTCGCCGAATTCCGCACGCGCTTCCCGGCCGGTGCGGTATTCTGCCCCTGCTTCCACCGCCAGCCGCGAGTCGCCTGTGGCATCGACGAACAGAGGCGCGCGGATCCGGTAGAGATGCTCCGTCTTGTCGCAGCGCGCATGCACGCTATGGATCCGGCTGTCGCGGACTTCGGCCCGAAATAGGGTTGTCTCCAGCAGAAGGGTGATGTTGGACTCGGAGATGACCTTGTCATACAGCAGCAGATCCCACATCTCCCAGGAGCGCTGCGGATTGCGCACGGCGTCTTCCAGGCGCAGCTCCTCGATAATGCCGCCTTCACGCCAGCCAGGGCGTCCCTTGTGGCAGTTGGCGCCGACGACGTGCATCTTCACCTCACTGGAAGAGTTGCCCCCGAGCCGTGAGCGGTCCTGCAGAAGGACGACGCGCGCGCCGTGTCTGGCGGCCGAAATAGCCGCGCAGACTCCCGCCAGACCTCCGCCCGCGACGACGATGTCCGTTTCCAGATCAACGAGTGCCATGTTCGGCTCGTGGATTTCGCCGGCAGACGTGCGCTGACGCGGCGCCAAAATCTGAAAGCGATCCGTTTGCGGAGGAGGCGCACTCGTCTGCTGTCCGGCGTAGACGAATACTGAGTAGCCCGTGAATGGGAAAGCTGCCAGCAGGTCGCGGCGCTTCATTTCCGTCACCTCAAAGGTAAAAGAATTCCGCCGAGACGATGCAGTTCGTCTCTGATGTGATCCGTACCCAGTGGGCAGAGAAGCCCGCCGGGAAAATGTGACGGGCGTTATTCGATGCGCCTGTAGTTGACATCTTCTCGTAAACAACCCAATCGCCATTGCCGAGAAAATCTACCTCGATGACGAAGGTTGCGCTTTGGTCCGATTTCAGATGGACCATCTTCTTGTCAAAGCCTGTCATCAGAAACGGCTCTGAGGACTCGCCAGCTTTGACGGGCTTGCGCCGCCACGGGCCGCCCCATCCTTTCGGCCGCCCCCAGGACCAGAGATCGTCAGTCTTGCAGAACCAGATGCCTGCCTGAGGCTGCCCCACGTAGAGGTTCGCGTCCTGGTTTGGCGTCGTCTGATTGCCTGCCAGCGCAAGCAGGCCGCGGAATGCGCAGAAATCTGGAATGATCCTCAGGTGATGGCAGATCGGCACGACGCCCCAGATGGCGTCCTCCCACGCCACGGGCTGCAGCTCGAAGAACAACCCGTGAATATCCATGAGGAAATGTTCAGTCTCCACTTCGCGGATCCGCATCCACTCCGTCTGCCAGGCCTGCGTGTAAACCTGTGTAGGCCGGGGAAGCCTGTATCTTTGCCATTTCCCCTTGACCAGCGCCCACAACAGGGTCGATGATTCATCCCATCCCGTGCAGAAAATGACATTGCCTAGGTTTTCTCTGCCCGCGCATTCCATGTGCGGCTTGCCGCTGAGCCTGTTCCAGCGCCTGCCATCCCATTCATGCAGGCCCGAGTCGTCGTCGCCGTAATTGTAAAAGCCGTTGGCGGCGACGACAACACGGCCCTGTCCAGTGTATCCGCCCTTGAAGTGAGGCCGTGGGTTCAGCTTGAGTTCCTTGACGAGATCGAACAGCAGCCGGCGTTTCAGATTGTTGACGTCGACCTCGTACATCAGCCCCTCCATCGTGAGCTGGTAAACGAGATTCGCTGGATCGGACAGGTGGCGCATCGTGGCCGTGATCCGTTCGTTCTTGAATTCCTCAAGAAACCGCCAGTTGCCCTTCATGTCGATGGCGTAAGGCCCGATGAAGGCCTGGTGAGACTCCTTGTGGATGATGCGATTTGCGTGCGTGCCGTCGTGGATGTGGACGAGAGTCGGCTCCAGGCGATCGCTGATCCGGTACAGTCCAAGCCCCGTGCCCGTGCGCGGCGTGTGCGAGTTGTAAGTGACAGCCCACAGGGCGTCAGCCCATGGCATCAGGGCGCCAACTCCGCACTCGGACCTCAGCGGTCCACTGTCCGCCTTCACGCCAATGTTCGGAAGGCCGGGCAGATGGCTCTGACCGTAAGCCGCAGCGCCGGCCAACATCGAGAGAATCGTCCTGCGGGATGTCATGAAGTCAATCTCGATGCACTTGCATTCAAGCTGCGTTCAAGGAGGGCTGGACAGGAGAATCAATCGCTGTTCTGTTGCCTATTCCCAGCACCGCCATGACCGCAGATCCCCCTGTGCGCAACACGTCATTACACCTTCCTACGGGCAATTCGCTTCCGGCAGCGCGATCCCAACGGGCGAAACGCTCGCAAGCCTGGGCCAAACCAATCACAGCGTCATGCTGCCGCAGGCCGTTTCGGCAGCATGCGGCTCCCGAGCGCGCATTTCAAGCGTTCATCTCCGTTTGGACCTTTAACAGGTCGCTGAAACATGCCATCCGGTCACAAAATCGCTCCCGTAACCCTCTGATTCTGCGTATTCCGTTTGAAGGGGCTCTGCCTTTTTCAGCAAATGGTAAATCACACCGCACACAACGCCGCGCCTGCCAAGCGCCCTCAGAAGAGAAGCTTCAATCCAAACTGAATAATCCGGGCATCCCGCGCAGAAACTATGGTTCCAAAGGCTGCGCTCTGATTGCGGCCATCCGGCCCTGCGGAGAAGCCGCCGTTCGGAAGGCCCAGATTCACGTTGTTCAGCCAATTGAACGCTTCAGCTCGGAACTGAAGTCTGACCTGTTCCGCTAAACTCGTGTCCTTGATGGCAGAGAGATCCATGTTGAAGATTCCCGGCGCACGGACATCCGGAAGCGTGCGCCCGACATTGCCCAGCGTGAAGTTCGGAGGGTTGACGAACTGCGCAGTATCAAACCAGCGGGAGGCAGATCGCTCCTTGAGCTTCGCGCTTTGTCCAGTGGAATTCGGCCGCGTGGCCCGGAAGTTGTTCGCCCCGCTGACGACCACCGGAACGCCGCTCTGCATGGTAGTAATCGTATTCAATTGCCATCCGCCGATGAATGCATTCATCGCCCGGTTCACCGATGCCCCAAACTTCCTTCCTCGACCAAATGGAAGTTCGTACACGAGACTCAGGACGGCCCTCTGGGCGACATCGGTTGGATCGATCGAGCGTTCCAGCCTCCGAGAGGCCAGACCGTCCTGAAAACCCACAATAGTAGCCTGCTCAAGGCCCGGTCCGAAACTGATCGGGGTCACCACCGAGTCGCTGATCAATTTGCCTTTGGTGTAGGAGAATAGCATCACGAAGCCTTGCTGGAATCTCCTCTCCGCGGTAAAAAGAAATGCGTGGTAAGTAGAGTTCCCCATGTGGGGGTTTCGCACCGTCACAGCATTGTAGTACGGGAATTCCGCCAGAGCCTGTTGCAAAGTAATCGTCGCTGCGCCCAGCGACCCGGGCACCAGCCCAGCATACGGATTCGGAACCCTTTCCTGGGAGAGCCGCAGCCCGTAGACCCAATTCTGAGGCTGGACCCCATTCAGGTTGTAACCTCCGCTGACCAAATGCGTGCCCCTGTTTGCGGAATAGCTTGCGTCGAACAGCCAGCCCTTCACCTGTTGCTGCAAGGATGCCGACCACTGCTGAGACATCGGCACGGTCTGGTTCGGCTGGTCATAGGTGACGTTTTGTCCAAGGAAGCCTCCTGGCCCGAGCCGCGGCCCAAGGGGTTGGGTCGGCTGGAAAGGCAACCCATCTCTGAACCGGAACGCCGGGAGATTCGTGTCGCCACCAGGTGGAATGTATTGCGTTGTCGTGACCGCAAAACCTGCGGTCGATCCGAAGTGGTCGCGGTAGAACGTCGTCGGGTAGTACACTGAATATCCTGCGCGAAATACAGTGTTGCCAAGGCCAGTGATATCGTATGCCACTCCAACTCTTGGCCCGAAGTTGTCATATATGGGCTGGAACACTGCATGCCCGAAATCGACACCAGCAAAGACCGTGCGTCCCCGGAGATTCAGCCCGGGGATGACGCCCGCCGGATCAAAGTTAGAAGTCCCCTCGTTTCGCTCCCGCGGCCATTGCTGATAGTCCCAGCGCAACCCGAGATTCACGGTCAACTTGCGAGTCGCCCGCCAGTCATTCTGGAAAAAGAAACTGGAAGAAAAAGATTTCTGGGATTCGCCCAAATAGACGAAACCGGTGGCACTTGAGACGGTACCAAGCAGAAACGTGGCAAAAGCCGAACCAGTGCCAGCGGGAGCAGCAGGATTTTGCGTCAAGCCAGCGCCGAAACTAAACGAGTGGGATGGCATTTCGCGCTGGAAGTTGTTCGCCTGATTCAGCCGATGCTCGTAGCCGATTTTGAGTGTATGTGTACCTTTAATCCATGTGACCATATCAAAGAACTGCCAATTCGTACTGCCGCGCAAGCCAACCGTGAATGCTCCGAAGTTCGCGAATCCGAAATTGTTCAGGAAAGGTAATGTATCGGATGGAATCGATGGGTGCAAACCGAGTACTCGTGGAAGATTCTTCCCGTAACTTGCAGCCTGGAATGGGAATCTGGATCGGGCAACGCTGACGCGGAACTCGTTGAGAACCGCCGGGGAAAAGGAATGCGTGTCGTTGAGCACGACGTTCTGGTTTCGCAGATCGTCGAATCGCGCGCGCACATCCGGGTCCGGCCATGGAGATTGCAGATTGCCAGCGTCAGTAAAATGCCGGTAATACGTGTAGCGGCCATACATGAAGTTGCGGTCGCTGAATCGATGATCCAGTTTGGCCGTGTGCTGCTGCATTTCCCGGCCTTCCGAGAAGGACGAGATGAAATTGTTCTGTTGCGTAAATGGATTTACAGGAGGCCGGTTTGGAGGAGGCATGTAGCGGAGAAAAACCACAGTTGTTGGATCGAGACGGGAAGCCGGGATAATGTTGCCCGGAAACTGGCTGCGGAACACCTGCGCCCCCTCCCGGCGAAGAGTGTCGGGGTCGAAGATGGGAATGAGCTGGCCACGGTCATTCAGGAAGTCTGAAAAGTCGCCTCGCCTCCAGGTATCGATGGGCGTGGAGCCGATCGGATTCAGACCGCGCCGATAATACCAGCTCTCAAAATTGTAAAAGAAGAAGGTCCGGTTCTTCCCGTCGTAAACGGCTGGAATCGACGCCGGTCCGCCCGACGCTCCGCCGAACTGATTGTAGCGGAAGGGTGCCCTCACTGCTGCGAATGAGTTTCTTGCATCGAGCTTATCGTTCCGGAGGAAGTGGTAGAGTGTGCCATGAAATTCGTTCGTGCCGCTCTTTGTCACAAGGTTGATGACCCCTCCGGCGGTGAAACCGAACTCAGCCGACATCGTTGCGGATTGCACCTTGAATTCCTGGATTGCGTCAACTGTCGGGTTGATATTAACGTCAGCCAGGAATCCCTGGTTGTTGTTGCCGCCGTCCATGACAACTGCGTTCAGAGCCGATGGCCCGCCGTTGATGCTGATCCCGGATAGGGCGATTCCCCGGTCTGCGAACCCGCTTGGGTTCCCCGTGAATGTCGTCCGCACTGCTGGCGTCAGCAGCGTCAGCGAGAGCACATTCCTCCCGTTGATCGGTAATTCCTGGATCCTCTTGTTCTCAATCACCTTGCCGATTGTGCTGCTTCCCGTGTCGACAAGCGGAGCTTCGCCCGTGACCGTGATCGACTCGCTCAGGCTTCCCAGCTCCAGCGTGATGTCGATCTGAGCTCGCTGATCGACCTCCAGAACGATCCCTTCCCTGACAGCCCTCTTGAATCCGGTTTGCTCAGCAACCACCCGATAGCCGCCGACAGGCAACGATGGCGCCGTATAGAAGCCGACATCATTGGTGATGACGGTTGTCGAGATATTGGTACCTGTGTTGATGATCTGGACTTTGACGTTCGCCACTGGCGCGCCGCTGGTATCCGTGACAGTGCCGAACAGACCCGCTCGGCCTACCTGGGCGGCGGCACAGGCGGATATCAGAATGCAAAGCAGGTAAAGTCGGATCGGCAGCACCATGGCCTTCTTACCCCCTGAGACCTGACTGTCCCCATTTCTACAACAAACGAGGCCGCGTGTCGTCTGAGCTTGAGATTACTCTGCCGTAGTCCAAAAGTACTACTCGTGCAGAAGTCCTCGCTCCATGGCGACGACGACAGCTTGCGTGCGGTCGTTGACGCCGAGTTTGTCAAGGATTCTGCTGACATGGATTCGGACCGTATTCTCAGAGATTGCGAGCCGCTCTCCTATCTCGCGGTTGCTGAGTCCGCGCGCCATGAGCCGGAGCACTTCATGCTCTCGCGCGGTCAGCTCGACAGCGGAGATCCCTGCTGCCAGGAGTGCGCCAATCGCTGGCGTGACATAGCGTTGCTTGGCGCGCACCTTCAGAATGGCTTCCACAAGCATCTCGGCGCTTGCATCCTTTGTGAGATAGGCGAGCGCACCAGCCGATAATGCCCGGCGCACATCCTCGCTGCCTTCGTAATTGCTCAGGACAAGAATGCCGATCTCGGGCAGGCAGCGATGGACCTGACGGATGATCTCAAATCCGGAAACATCCGGCAGGCGAAGGTCGACAATCAGAACATCCGGCTTGTATTTCTGACAAAGTGCGAGCACCCCGCTTCCTTTGCTGGTTTCGGCCACGATGCACATATCCTGCCGGGCGTCAATGGTCGTGCGCAAGGCCAGGCGAAAGAAGTACTGGTCTTCGATCACGACGATGCGGATCGGTTCGGGACTGTTCATCTGCGGTGGTCCAAAGGCATCGTAGCCTCGACGGTTGTTCCATGGCCCGGGGAGCTGGCGATTTGGAGACATCCGCCATGCCGGCGCGCGCGCTCCTGCATGACGGTCAGGCCGAAGTGGCCGTCGGAGTCGAACATCTGAGGAGATTCGGGGAACCCGCGACCATCATCGATGACGATGGCGCGAACCTTGTCAGGAGCAAAGATCAGTTTCACCTCGATCGTGCGAGGATTCGCATGACGCGCAGCGTTGGAAATCGCCTCCTGGCAAATCCGCAGCAGGTTGTGCTGGATCTCGACGGGCAGTTTCTTGGCGTGCCCTTCCACAGACACGGTCCCCCGAATTCCTCGGGGCTCGGTGACCCGGCGCAATGCATCTTCCACCGCTGACGGCAGCGATTCGTCCTCTGGGCGACTGTCCCGCAGATCCCAGATCACGCGTCGCGCTTCAGCCCGGTAGTGGTGCACCATGCGCCTGGTCACTTCCAGAATCTCAGCCGCCCGCTGGGACTTGGAACCGAGTGCGGCCAGAGCCGCCTCAAGCTGGAGAGAGATCGCCGAGAAACCGGCGACAAGGGTATCGTGCCATTCGCGTCCGATCCGGTTCCGCTCTTCGAGAATCGCTGCATAACGGCTTCGAACAGAGAGGAGACGCCACCGGTACAGGCTGACTGTGGCAAAGATCCCGGTGAATCCCAACAATAAATAGAACCACCATGTCTGAAAAAAACGAGGATGCTGGATGAGAGTCATCGTGGCTGCCTCGCCCCAGTCCCCCCAGGGATCCCGAGCTTGCACCTGAAACTCATGGATTCCCGGAGGCAGCTCGTTGTATCGGGCGGTTCGCTCATGACCCGTCTCCACCCAGTCTCTGTCGACGCCTGCCAGTCTGAAACGAAACAGGACTTTTCGTGGCGAGGAGAGGCGGAGAGCAGTGTAACGAATTGTGATGTTGCGAGCTCCGGCATCAATGTCGAACTTTGCTCCTGCTACCGAGGGCCGACCATTCACTGATATTTCTTCGATCACCGTTTTCGGCGGCGGCAGGGATCGCGGTGATTCTGGCCGGACTCTGACGAACCCCCGGACCGTTGGAAACCAGAGGCTCCCATCCGGGGCGCGTGCACCCGCCGGCTGCGACAACCCATGGAAGACAGCCGACCTGAGGCCGTCCTCCTGAGCGTACGACTCATACACGAGGTTCTGTCTTTGGCCGGAGAGAACCTGCTCGACGGACTCAGCCCGGATCTCAAAGAGTCCGCGCGGCGAACTGACCCACAGTTGGCCCCTCTGATCTTCTACGACGCGGTAATACGGCTGCTCCGGCAGCCCATGCCTGCGGTCGAACACACATCGATGGCCGGGTGCAACCATCCAGAGCATCCCGAAAGAGCTGGCCCAAATCCTGCTCTTCGAGTCCTCTGTGATGGAGTACACGCGGCCTGACGGGAGCTCAGCCACAGCCACTGGCGGCTCTTCCGGCCTTACAAATTGGTACAGGCCTTCGGTCGTGCCCACCCAGACGGTTCCGTTCGACGCTTCCAGCAGCGCCGTGATGCCTAGTCTGGCCAGGCTGGCTGCCGGCACCGGCTCTGTGGGCCGTCCTTCTGGAAACCGGAAGAGCCCCCTGTCATCCGTGCCGAGCCAGAGAGCACCGCCTCGGTCGAACAGGATCGCCGTGATCCTTCGCAAAGGCGAGTCAGGGCGGGTTCCATAATATCGAAAGCGTCCGTTCGCTGACTCGAACAAACCTTCCCAATTGCCCAGCCATAGATTCGCCCGGGAATCCACAGCCAGGGCGCTCACACTGAAATACAGGGTCGGCATTGGTAAAGGCTGGGGGTGCAAAACGCCGTCAACAAGCTTATACAGTCCCCCGCGCCATGTGCCAAGCCAGAGATCCCCGCGGCGGTCGGCAGCAACCACCGAGGCGTAGTCTCCAGACAGTCCCTCAGGAAGGCCGTAATTGAGGATGCGGGGCTCTCGCCAGCATCCAATACCGCCGCTTCGCATGCCGATCCAGAGATTACCCTCGCAATCTTCGTACAGGGTTCTGATGAAATCGTCGGGCAGCCCCTGAGCTGAGGACCATCGATCAACCCGGCCGAGATGCACTCTAAACAGACCTCTCCCCCATGTCCCTGCCCACAAAACTCCGTTCTGGTCCTCCAGCAAGGCAACAACGGGCCCCTCCACCACTGGCGGCCCGGTCTCAGCCCCCGAAAACCGGAACAATCCTTTGTTCGTACCGATCCAGAGTGCTCCACTGCGTGTGTTCTTGGCAGTCAGAATCTCCCCGTAACGGCCGTTGTTGGGAATTCGACAGATGAACCGGTCTTTCAGTTTCCGGTACAGTCCGTCAGCTGTTACCACCCACATCGTACCGGTGGCGTCCGGATGCAGGATGTTCCACGACATTTCCAGAGGCGGTCCGAGCTCCTCCTGCCGGATGAAGGTCTGCCCGTTGAGGCGGAAGACCCCCTTGCGAGTACCCGCCCAGAGGACACCTTCTGCGTCCTGAACAAGATGGAATATTGAGCCGCCCAAATTGTGCCGGGACCGGATATTGGCGTCGGCGATCTCGAATAACGCTCCATCGAAAGTGCCGACCCAGAGAGAACCGTTCCGGGCCGTGAACACGGAGGAGATCCACCGCTGTGAGAGTCGGACAGAGTCCCCCGGCCTGTAGACGCCGAAGTTCAGGCCGTCAAAGCGCGCCAGTCCTTCTGCGGTAGCGACCAGAAGGAATCCATCCGGTGCCGTCTCAATGGAATAGACATAGCTGTGAGGGAGTCCCTGTTCCACCTGCCAGTATTGTTTGTGGTACTGGGAAACGGACACGGACGGGTCGAGTGCAGGAGCGACCACCCCGCATCCGGCAAGAGCCAGGGCTCCCAGAATCCTTGCTCTCATCCCCTTTGCAGGCATCATACTCTGAACTCATCGCGTCTACTGCCCAGCTGGGCCCGAAGCCGGGGACACGCGGTAAAGGCACGGGTTGACAGATCCTTCCCCGAGAGGCGGAATCAGCAATCAGAGCAGCTGACCTCTCGGACGCATCCCCGTCCTTTCTTTGCCAGGCTTGCGATAATTCGGACAGCCTCTTTCGGGCCCGACAGCTGTGAGTCCTCGCTGCTTGCGTCTGTGCTCGCACGATTCCAGACAGGACTACCCAACGAGGCTGCCTCAACCCATGCCCGTCGGGCAAGGGACACGCCTCTCGCTTACGGCACCAGTACGCAGAGGTCGGGCAGATTGCGGTAGCGCTGCTCGAAGTCCAGCCCGTAGCCGACGACGAAACGGTCTTCGATGGTGAAGCCGACATAGTCGCCGCGGACCTCGATGCGCCGGCGGGAAGGCTTGTCCAGGAATGCGACTGTCTTCAGCGAACGCGGCTCGCGCTGTTCGAGAAGATGCTTCAGGTAGTTCAGCGTGAGCCCCGTGTCGATGATGTCTTCCACCAGCAGCACGTCCTCGTCCTGGATCGGACGGTCGAGGTCCTTGGTGAGCTGCACCTGGCCGGAAGTCGTCGTGCCTTCGTAGCTCTTCGTCCCGATGAACTCGATGCGCAGAGGCGCGTCGATGTGCCGGATGAGGTCGGCCAGAAACATGAAAGAGCCTTTGAGCACGCCCACCATCACAAGCGGCCGCCCCACGTAGTCGGCGCTGATCTGGCGTCCGAGCTCCGCCACGCGCTGCTGGATCTGATCGTGAGGGATGAGGACTTCGAAGCGGGGGGCGCCCATGCCCATTAGTCTGCCATGCGCAGGCGCGGGCTGGGCGGTCCGATGTGGATATGCGCCGCGGAGGCGCGGCCCCGCACCGCAGCGCGGAACGCATAGTAGGGGATCTGTTCGCGCTCCAGAAGCTGCCTGAGCCAGACGCCTTCCGGCGAATCCGGCAACACCGCCACATCCACGCGGCCCCGGTGATCGAGTCCAAGACGGCGGTGAAACCCGGTGTCGCCGTGGGCGCTCACGGGCAGCGCCCGGCCGAACTGCCGCTGAAACGCCTCGTCGATCTTGCGGAACTGCGCCAGGCTGAAGTAGCCATTTCCGTCGAAGCGCTCCTGCAGGGGACGGCTCTCCTCTTCTTCCTGGGTCAAGGCCAGCGCCGCTTCCAGTTGCGCCATCTCGGCCAGCTGCCGGATGAATTCCGCCCGCGACCGAGCCAGTTCCAGCGTGCGGCGCCGCTCCGCCAGCTCCTCTTCCAGCAGCCTGAGCTCGTTCCTCGCGAGCACGCCCTCGTCCACGAGCTGACGAACGGTTTCGATCTTTTCTTCCACCCGTGCCACGCGGCGCCCGGCGGCATCCACCATCTGATCGCAGAGCTCCAGCCCCAGCTCGTCGGGGCGCATGGAGGAGTACAGAGTGCGGTTAAGCACGTCGGCGTCGCCCAGGTCTGCGGCGCTTTCGCGGATCTTCTCTACCACTGTCTGCCGCCATTCGAGCCTCTGCCCGAACAGCGACGGCAGGCAGGCGATGGCGGCGCAAACAAAAAGCTTGCGCACCGTTCTTATTGTAGTACGATACCCGGTAGGGAGAGGTTCTGACCGAACTCTTGCGGAAACGAAAACTCAACGGGGCCACCCCTTCCACCGCCACGGAAAGCCCCACGTGGCTCATCGCCCTTCGAG
>Ga0101944_10001246_pt1 | contig 55990 bp, 36 predicted proteins | sample DewCreD2012metaG_FD_75245 | JGI IMG/M metagenome (GOLD analysis project Ga0101944, IMG submission 75245) | Hot spring sediment bacterial and archeal communities from British Columbia, Canada, to study Microbial Dark Matter (Phase II) - Dewar... ...
AGCTCGCCTGTCCGTCAATTCAAGGCTTGCTTCCAGTGGGGAATCTGGGTAACAGGACTTTTGGCGCAACGAGATCAATCTCGCCCCAGGCTACGGTAACAGTGACTTTTGGCGCACGACGCCTCGCCGTTAGCAGTTCGTGCTTTAGCCTGCCCGTGAGTTCGCCGAAAATCCAAACCCGCTATACAACCTACTGTATGGTCTCCGGGATGCAATACAAAATTGGTCACCGTTGGAACAGGCAAATGCGGCACGTAAAACCGAATTGACGTTTTGCGCCAGGGGGTCAAACATTCAGGCATGAAACGGATCGCCTTCATTTGCCTGCCGCTCGGGCTCGCCTGCCTGTTTGGCCAATCCACCCCGGAACCATTTGATTTCACCAAAGCCCGGCCGCTTATTGAAAAAAGGCAACGCGGAGAGACCCTGACCGAAGCGGAACGCGCCTACCTGGAGCGCGCGATTGCCGAACGCCGCCAGCGTCTGGCCGAAACACCGCCGCCGCCCGCGCCCGCCACCGCCCCGGCGGCAGCCGCGGGCGAGATTGATTGGATCAAGGCTCGAGCGCTTTTCCAGCGCAACCAGCGTGGTGAAAAGCTCACCCCCGAAGAAGATGCTTATCTTAAGAAAGCCATGGCGGCTCGCCAGGCCGGTGGCGCCGCGCGACCCGCCAACCAGCGAAAAGCACCGGAGCGCTTGATTCCCCTGACCGACATGACAGCCGACGACCGCTACGAGGGGCAAGACGGCGGGCTTTATGGCGGTGGTCGAAATACCCCGCCCGACGCGCACCGCCAGGCCGCCGAGGCGGAATTGAAGCGGATTCGCCCCTTGAACGCCGATGGCGAACCGGATGCAGAGGGCGTGATAGGTTTGGTGGCCCTCAGCATGTCCAACGCCACGCAAGAGTTCTCGCGGTTCAAGGAGGTGGCGGACCGTTCGCCGCTGAAGTCGCCCAAGGTGGTCATCGTTGACTGCGCGCAAGGCGGCCAGGCGATGGCGGAATGGGCGCCACCGGACGCGCGGCCCTGGCAGGAGGCGCGACGCCGTCTGGACGCCGCAAAGGTTTCCGTTCGCCAAGTGCAGGCGGCTTGGATCAAGCTTGCGAATAAGGCCCCAACCGGCTCCCTGGAAGAGCACGGACGCAAGCTGGAGCGCGACACCCTGGCGCTGCTGCAAAACGCGAAAAAACAATTCCCCAACCTGCGAATCGCCTACCTGGGCAGCCGCACCTACGGTGGTTACGCCAACGGCAACCTGAATCCCGAGCCCTACGCTTACGAAAGCGCCTTTCCCGCGCGCTGGCTGATCCAGCGCCAGATGCAAGGAGACGCCGAACTTGCGCCGGCCCAATCACCGCTGTTGCTGTGGGGTCCTTATCTCTGGGCCGAGGGAACCAAGGGCCGCAAGTTTGATTCCTTGGTCTGGGAGCGGAAGGATTTTGTCGGCGATGGGGTGCATCCTAGCGATTCAGGCCGCCAAAAGGTGGCTGAACTTCTGCTGAATTTTTTCGCGACCGATCCCCTGGCCAAGCCCTGGTTTGGAAAAAAATAACGCTTTGCCCATCAAACTCGTTCGGTGGGCGGCGCGGTTCCAACGCCAGGCGAGCGGCCTAAGCCCGCCAGAGCTGACCGCGGCGGGTGCGGAGACCAGCCATGGCGTTGCGCGTGTCCACAATGCACCGGGCCCACTTGGCCAATTCCCGGTAGTTGACCGCCCGGTGCGCCGTGGAAATGACCACCGCGTCGAAAGCGCCCACCGTACGCGCATTCCACGGAACGGATTTAAGGCCCGCCCAATGGCCATGCTCGCGCGAGGGGCGAATGACCGGTACGTACGGGTCATGATAGGCCACCTTGGCGCCCTGCTTCTTGAGCAGGTCCATCAGCGCATAGGTGGGTGATTCCCGGTCGTCATCCACGTCTTGTTTGTAGGCCAGGCCCAACAGCAAAACCCGGCTCCCATTAAGCGGTTTTTTGCGGGCATTCAAGGCCTCGGCCAAACGGTTCACCACGTATTGAGGCATGGCGGTGTTGATTTCGCCGGCCAGCTCGATAAACCGCGTTTGCTGCTGGTATTCCCGCGCCTTCCAAGTGAGGTAAAAAGGGTCAATGGGAATGCAATGCCCCCCGAGGCCCGGCCCCGGATAAAACGGCATGAAACCAAACGGCTTGGTCCTGGCGGCGGCGATGACCTCCCAAATGTCAATGCCCATTTCGTGATAAACGGTCTTGAGCTCGTTCACCAGGGCGATGTTGACGCAACGGAAAATATTTTCCAGCAACTTGGTCGCCTCGGCCACCCGGCAGGAAGAAACTGGGACCACTTGCTTGATCGCCAGGGAGTAAAGGCGCTTGGCTTTTTCCAAGCACGCCGGCGTCAGGCCCCCCACCACTTTCGGTATTTCCGCGACCTTGCTGGAAGGATTGCCGGGATCCTCGCGCTCCGGCGAAAAGGCGAGGTGAAAACCTACGCCGGCCCGAAGCCCCGAATGTTGCTCCAGGACCCGGCGCAGATCGCCATCGGTGGTTCCCGGGTAGGTGGTGGATTCCAGAACAACCAGCGTCCCCTTCGCCAAGTGGGGCGCGATGGCCTGCCCCGTGCGGACGATGTAGGAAATGTCCGGTTCCCGGTTCTTGTTCAACGGCGTGGGCACGCAGATGATGATGGCGTCGCAGCGCCGCACCCGGGAGAAATCAGTGGACGCCGAAAACCGGCCCGCCTTGGTTTGCTCGCGGATCGCCGCGTCCGGGATGTGTTGGATATAACTGCGGCCGTGGTTGAGCCGGGCGACTTTTTTCGGGTCAATATCCAAACCCAACACCCTGACTCCCGAGCGGGCGAATTGCAGCGAGAGCGGCAGTCCAACGTATCCCAAACCAATTATGGCCACTGTCATGGGCCCAGTGATAAGCCATATCTTGCGGAAGGTTAAGCAAATAAATGCGTTAGACACGCCGTCCCGGAAAAAGCCGTCGAAACAATGCCATGAAGCACTGGGCGGGAAATTTTTTATTGGCCGGTTTGCCCAAGGTTTTCCATCGCCTAACAAACTTTGATTCAGCAACTTGGATTGGCTTACTACACAGTCTCCGGGATGCAAAACACAATTGGCCACCGTGCGCGAGGTTTCCCTCTCCCCCCTCGGGGGGGAGAGGGAAGGGTGAGGGGGGCGTGTCGTTTATCCCAAGCACTCATCGGTATATTTTTATCATCGCTTTGAACAAACCGCTTTGCGCGACGGTCCAAACTAATGTCTGCGCGAGCGGACTTCGCCATCCCGTTTAGGGTTGGCAGAGAGGTCTTGCCAAGTAGCGCGGTCCGGATGGCGAACCCTCCTCCGAGTAGGCCGTGCTACCCTTCTGAGCGCCTGGGTGAAGGCGTAAACGACCTCGTCACCGAGAGCCGGAGCGATCCGGCTCCTCTTTTTTGTAAGACCCGCGAATAGGCTGGCTTTCCGCTTCCTCTTCGGCGTATGCTGCCCCGGCAATTTCAACGAAAGGATACTCATGCTGGTAGTGCAGGTGCAGGTGCGGGTGAAACCCGACTGTGTGGAGCAATTCAAACAAGCCACGTTGGCCAATGCGCGAGCCAGCGTGCGGGAGCCGGGCATCGCCCGCTTTGACGTGATTCAGCAGGTGGACAACCCGACGCGATTCGTGCTGATCGAGGCCTACCGCACGCCGGATGCGCCGGCAGCCCACAAGGAAACCGATCATTACCGGACTTGGCGCGACACGGTGGAGCCCATGATGGCCGAGCCGCGCCAGAGCGTGAAATATGGAAATGTGTTTCCGGACGACCAGGGTTGGTGATTTCCCGCCGACAAGGACCAATGCATTTTGAATTTGCCACCGCCGCCAGGATTGTGTTTGGGCCCGGCGCCCTGAAACAGGCCGGACCGCTGGTGGCCGATTTGGGCAGGCGAGCACTGTTGGTAACCGGCCGGAGCCCGCATCGCGCCGAACGCTTGCGGGCTCAGTTGGAGGCGGTTGCGGTAAGAACTTTGCCGTATGCTTTGAACGGCGAACCCACTACGGCCGAGGTCGAGCGCGGGGTCGCCCTCGCGCGCCAGGAAGGCTGCGATCTGGTGATCAGTTTCGGCGGCGGCAGCGCCATTGACGCGGGCAAAGCGATCGCCGCGCTGCTGACCAACGACGGCGGGTTGCTGGATTACCTGGAAGTGATTGGCCAGGGCAAACCTCTAAGCAAACCCGGCGTCCCCTTTGTGGCCATTCCTACAACCGCCGGCACCGGCACCGAGGCCACGCGCAACGCGGTGCTGTCTTCCCCGTCGCACGAGGTGAAGGCAAGCCTGCGCAGCCCCTTCTTGCTGGCTCGTCTGGCGTTGGTTGACCCCGAGTTGACTTTGGGCCTGCCGGCGCCGTTAACCGCCAGCACCGGGATGGACGCGCTCACCCAGTTAATCGAGCCCTATACTTGCTGCCGCCCCAATCCCTGGACGGATGCCTTGTGCGTGGAGGGGCTTCACCGGGCGGCTCGCTCCCTGCGCCGGGCTTTTGAAAGCGGACAAGACCTCGCCGCCCGCGAGGATATGTGCGTCGCCAGCCTGTTCAGCGGCGTGGCGCTGGCCAATGCCGGGCTCGGGGCGGCGCATGGCTTCGCCGCTCCCATCGGGGGCGGCTTTCCGGCCCCCCACGGCGCGGTTTGCGCGGCTTTGCTGCCGGAAGTCATGCGCGCCAATATTCGAGCCTTGCGGGAACGATTGCCGGCCAGCGACGTCTTGTCCCGTTACCAGCGGATCGCCATCATCCTGACCGGCAATCCGGCGGCCACCGCTGAGGACGGCGTTCAATGGGTGACCGAACTTTGCGCGACCTTGCAAATTCCGCCATTGCGCGCTTATGGCATCCGGCCTGAAGATTTTCCGCGCTTGGTGGAAAAAGCGGCCCATGCCAGCAGCATGAAAGCCAATCCAATTCCCTTGTGGGCGGAGGAGTTAAAAGCTATTCTTGAAGGTGCCTGGTGATGCTCCCTAACCTGTCTGTATGGTCTCCGGGATGCAATACAAAATTGGTCAACGTGGGCGACGTTCTCCTCTCCCCCCTTGGGGGGAGAGGCAGGGTGATGGCCGTGTGTCGTCTATCCCAAGCACTCATAAGTAAGCGGACGCCGATTCGTCAAAGTTGATGCCATGAGACTTGATCCCGAGTTTAAGCGCCGGACGGTGGCGACGTTGGGCTTCTGCCTGGCGATAGCCTTGCCGCTGACGGCAGCGGTGAGGAGTAATTTCACCGTGGTGGCCAGGAGCGGCGAGGTCGCTCCGGATACTGGTGGGGCGACCTTTTCCCAATTCCTGTTTCCCTGCCTGATCAACAACGAGGGGGCGGTGGCCTTCAAGGCCCGCCTGAACTTTGGCAGCGCCGGCGTCAATGGCCAGAACTTCGAGGGGATTTGGGCGGGGCCGCGCGGCGCGTTGAAACTGGCGGCCCGCCAAGGCTTCCAGGTGACCGGCCTCGAACAGGGAGTCACTTTCCAATCTTTTTCAACCCTGCGCCTTGACGAGGGGGGCTTCCTGTTGCTGGCCGCCACGTTGCAAGGGACCAACGTCACCAGCAGCAATAACACCTGTTTTTTAGCCGGCCCGCCGGAAGCCCTGCAGGTCATCGCCCGCGAGGGAGACCAGGCCCCGGATTGCGAGCCGGGCGCGGTTTTCGCCGATTTGGGATCGCTGTCCGCCCGTCCCTTTTTGGCCGGTCGCCCGGGCGAGTTTTGCTTTCGCGCCAGCCTGGGCGGCGCCGCGACCAATAACAACGCCACGGGCATTTGGGGGGGAACCGCGGGCCGCGTCCGCCTTCTGGCCCGCCAAGGCGGACAGGTCAACGGGCTGCCGGACGGCGGGCGTTTTGACTCGCTGCTTTTCTCGAGCTTGCGCATGAATCCCGCGGGCCAATTGGTTTTCCCGGTTGGCCTGAAAGGCAATGGGGTGACGATTTTCGAGAATGACACCGCCATTATTGGTGGAACCACCAACGGCCTGGGCATTCTGGTTCGGAGAGGCGATTCCCCATGGCCGCAGTCCGGCCTGACTTTTTATGATTTTCGCGAGGCCTCAATGAACGCGCGCGGCCAGCTTTGCTTTGTGGCCACCTTCAAGGAACTGATGTCCGGAGGCAATGCTTCCGCCATTGTGGCGGGCACGCCGGGCAACTTCTCCATAATCGCCCGCGCGGGTGAACTGGCGGCCTGTTTCACCAATGGCACCCGTTTCCAGGATTTAACCCTCAAGCAGCCGGTTTGGAACCGGAACGGCCACGTGGCTTTCGTGGCCGACTTGAAAGGACCGGCCATCGGTTCGACCAACGACACCGGGGTATTCATCGCCACCACCAATGTCATGCGCCCAATCTGCGTCCAAGGAGATGACGCGCCCGGAATGCCGCCGGGGGTAAAATTTCATTCCGCGTTCTCCGGCACTTTTGACATCCCGCTGTTGAACGACCATGGCAACCTCGCCTTTTCCGCCATGATCGAAGGTCCAGGCATCGGCCTGACCAACAGCGAGGCGCTTTTTGTCGGCCCGCCTCATTTTATTCAGCCGATTCTCCAGCGCGGGGACGGCCTGCTGCTGGCCTCGAACGATCTGCGGACCGTTCACACTTTTCAAATCGTGGACGGTTCCGCCGGCAGCGAACCCAGCGGCGGGCAGGACGGGCGCAGCCGGTGCCTCAACGACCGCAACCAGTTGATCTTCGCAGTAACCTTTGTGGCCGGCCAAGGCTCGGCGCTGTTAATCGAAAACGATGTGGAAGACCCGGACCGCAACCGGTTGCCCACCCTGGTCCAACGCGGCCTGGGGATCGGCGCGGAGCCGGGCGGCGGTCTGCCTCAATGGTCGCTCACCAATGGCCAACTACGATTGGTTTTCCAGCAGGCCACCAATGAGCCGCTGGCCAAGGTGGTTTTGCAGGAGCGGAATTCTTTGGGTCAAGAGTGGCAGGATTGTGCGGTCACCAACAGCGCGGCGATTGGCGGCGCTTCCAACGTGGAACAGCGAGCGGTCAATTTTCCCGTGGGCCGGGAACCGACGAAGTTCTATCAAATCGGGGTGCGCTCGGAATTGTGGAGCCGGCAGTAGGCCCCGTCAATCGGGCTCTTGCTCTTGGGTGCGTGGGATAAACTACACGCGTCCCCATCACCCTGCCCTTCCCATGAGCCCACTGGTTGTAGGCGCCGACGCAAGGAGAAGCAGAACTTCGTGCGCGGCGACAAATGGTGTGTTGAATCCCGGAGACTGGGCAGTAGATCAGCCTCGTCCAACCGGTCAGGAAGGAACCACGATTTTGCGCTTGAGCAAATCCACGAGGATGGTGGCGGCTTCGACATCCCCGGCCGGGTGGTGGTCAATGACGGTCTGCACGGAGCCTTTCGTCCGCACCAACCCCAGCATCATCATCTCGGCGGGGCGTAATTTTTTCAAATCCAGCTTTTGAATTTCCCCCGGCTTGAGCCTGGTTTGACCGGCGGGCAATTCGCTTTCCAACTGCGACAAAAAGACTTCATCCTGCGTGCCCTCCAAAAGCACGATGTCCGTGGGTTCGGTGATTTTGTCCGCGTAATCCCCCGGCACGCCGGGGGCAAAGGTGGCGGTGCCATCCTTCCAGCGCAGCATCCGGAACAGCATGCGCTTGGCGCTCATTTCCGCCGAAGGGGATGGGATTAGTGCCGCGTTGCAGATGCGGCCCTCCTTAATAAAGATTTTGCCCAGCCCGCGATTGGACTTAAGATACACCGTCCCGTTTTTTCCCGTGCCGCAAAAATAGCTGAGCCAATCGGAAACCGACGTGTCCTTAAGCGAGCCGCCCATCTCCGTCTCGCGCGGCGCGACTTCCAATTTAGGCTTGAGCGGCGGACCCTTTGGGGGCGCGCCCTTGGCCTTGGAATAACGGGTGACCGCGACGATCACCCCGCGAACCTTGCCCAGCTTGATCCGGTCGCCTTCCTTGAGCTGGCTTTCCTCGACTGCTTTGCGGTTGATGGTGATGGAGGCGTTATCAATGGCTTTGATAAAGATGCCCGCCCCTGATCCCATAACGATCGCTTGCGCGGGCGCGCCGGAATCGTCCACCGCCAGATCACCGTCGGCGGCTTTGCCAAGCACCATTTCGCCGGCTTCCGGCAGGATGAATTCCTGGCCGCGGAGCCGACCCTCGATGATGTGCAATGCCAGCATGCTCTTGGCCGGTTAGCGATTCAGGCCTCTTTTTTGCGCGCCAAAAGTCATCGGCGGCGCGCCGCCCGCGGGGCTTTTGGGTCCCAAACTGATTCGCCCCAGCAGGTAATAAGTTTTCATGGTTTCACCGCCCGGGTTCTCCAGGACCTCCGCTTCGCGAAACTGGTATTTGCGCGCCAACGCCTGGTGGATGGCCGGACAGACGCGTATGCCGTCGGGCGCGCAAGCCGCTTCCAGCCGCCGGGCGGTGCGGATGGGTTTGCCCCAGAGGTCGTAAACAAATTTCTTTCTGCCGATGACTCCGGCCACGACCGGACCCGTGCTAAGACCCAGCCGAAGTTTTAACGGGGTTTTGCCGGTAGCCGACAGGCGTTGCAGGGCCTTTTGCATGCCCAAGGCCAGTTCGCCAATGGCATCGCAATGGTCCGCGCGAGCGACGGGCACGCCAGCGGCAGCAAGATAAGTTTCTCCAACCGTCCGGATTTTTTCCAGGCCGTGCAGCTCCACCAGCCAGTCAAACTGCGAAAACACATTGTTCAGCAGCTCGACCGTTTGCAGCGGCGACAGCTTTTCGGTCAGTTCTTCAAACCCGTCCAGTCCCGCCACCAGCACCGAGGCATTCTCAAAATGGTCGGCAACATTGGTTTCCCCGTTTTGGAGGCGCTCCGCCACGGCGGCGGGGAGAAGATTCAGCAGCAGGGCGTCGCTTTTTTTCCGCAGCATGTCCGCGCGATGGCGCTCAATTTGCAGCATCTCGGCGTGTTCCCGCTCCTGGTCGAGCAGAAATTTCTTGGTGAGGCAGGCGGCAATGCGCGCCTTGAGCACGACGAGATTGAACGGTTTGGTCATGTAATCGTCGGCCCCCACCTCGAGGCACCGGACCACGCTCTCCATTTCGTCCTGGGCGCTCAGCATGATGACCGGAATCTGCCGCAGTTTCTCGTCCGCTTTGATGAGCGTCAGCGCCGTATAGCCGTCCATGACCGGCATGACGACGTCCAGCAATATGAGGTCGAACGGCTGCCGGCTGATCAAGTCCAGCGCCTCCTGGCCATTGGCGGCCTCGGTCACCGTGAAACCCTGGCGCTCCAGGCGCCGGCTCACAATGTCCCGGTTTTTCTCGTTGTCATCCACGACCAGTATGGCGCCGCTCATTGGCTGCCCCAGAGTCGTGCCGCCGCCGGGGATTGCCGCCTCCTGGGGCGCCGTTGGCTGGGGTTTTACTTCGATTTGCCGCGGGAACTCGAGGCTGGTTAGCAGGGACATCAAGTTATTGGCGGCGGTGACGATGTGTTGCAGGTCGGGCAACACCTGCGCGTGCGCGCAGTCGTCAGCGGTGTCCTGGCAACTTTCCGCGTACGCCAGGATAAGGTTGAGCGGAGTGCGGGCCTCGCTTTGCAGCGCTTCCAAGTCCAATACCCCTTCCTCGAGCCTCCAAGGGGCTAGCGCCTCGTTGATCATCGCCAGCAATTGCCCGCTGGCGGTGTGGATTTTCTGCAGGTCGGGAAAACAACTGCCGCAGCCGGTCTCATTCACCTCCTCCATCAGCAGCTCGCAGTAGCCGATGATTTGGTTCAACGGCGTCCGCAGGTTGTGCCGCATCTCTGCCAGGCTTTCCATGTCGGCGCTTTCCACCATGGGTTTCTCCTCCCCATTGGCCGGATTGCTCCCGGGGCCCGACGGTGTATTGTCATCCTGTTGCATTTGTCAGCAAAAGCTTGCAGTCAATGATGCCTCATCGCCTGTCACAGCAGCGATGGTCTGCCTTTGTCAAGGGACGGCAAGCATAGCGGTCCGTGGATGCTCGGGCAATTCTTTTCCAAAATTGGGGAAGCATTTGACACCTTGCTTTTCTCCACTATATTGAGGGAAACAGGACAAAACAAGTCCGATTTAAGCGATGCAAATAACACGAGCAGGCGAGTATGGAGTTTTGGGGCTAATGGCCTTGGCCCGGCGTTTGCCCGGCTCGGTGGTGATGATTGACGAAGTCAGCCGGGAAGAGGACATTCCCAAGAGCTTCCTGGCCAAGATTTTCCAAAGTCTGGCCCGGGCCGGTTTGGTTCATTCCGTGCGCGGGACCGGAGGCGGGTTCACTTTGGCGCGTCAGCCCGACCAGATAACCGTTCTGGCGGTGATTGAGGCCATCGAAGGGCCCATTGCCCTGCAGCGATGCCTGGAAGATAAACCGGACTGCAGTCACCTGCAGAGCTGCGCGTTATGCGGACTCTTCGCCGAAGCGCAAGATCGTTTGAAGGAAACCTTCAGCCGAACCACGCTGGCCGACTTGGCGCGGCGGCAAACGGCCCTGGCAAATGCGGACGCGAGTTCGAGAGAAAGGATTTTGGCGCCGGTTTGAGGCGGCGCCGAATAAGCGAACCAAAATTGAAATGGAAATTGAAACTGGAACAAGAACTATGAGCGACACCTACACACTATACAATGAGACGGTGATGGATCACTTCATGAATCCGCGCAACATGGGCGATGTGCCCGAGGCCGACGGCGTGGGGGAAGTCGGCGCCGCAGCCTGCGGCGACATCATGAAGATCAGCTTAAAAATCAAGGATGGCCGGATCGAGGACGCCAAGTTCAAGACCTTTGGCTGTGGATCGGCAATTGCCAGCTCAAGCATGGCGACTGAATTGATCAAAGGCCGGTCGGTCGAGGAGGCATTGAACTTCTCCAACCAGGAAGTGGTGGACGCCCTCGGCGGCCTGCCGCCGGTCAAAATTCATTGCTCCGTGCTCGCCGAAGAAGCCTTGAAAGCGGCTCTGGAAGATTACCTGAAAAGGCATCCGGAACAGGCCGCCCGCGTCAAGAATGCCGAAGCGGCCCAGCAAGCCGCCTGATGGCCCACAAGAGCCAACGGCCAACCGTAGAGGCGGGTAATTCCGGCTTCGGGCGGCTGGCCAATTGATTTTATTTTATGCGACAGGTTTATTTAGACCATCTTTCCGCCACGCCGCTATTGCCGGAAGCTTTCGAGGCCATGAAGCCTTTTTTCACGGAGGCATTTGGCAATCTTGCGTCCCTGCACCAACATGGTCTGCGGGTTCGTGAGGCGGTGGCCCGCGCCCGAACCCAAATCGCCGCCCTGATCAATGCTGAATCACCGGACGACATCTTTTTCACGTCCGACGGCACCGAATCAGCCAACTTGGCCATCAAGGGAGTTGCCTATGCCAACCAGCGGCGCGGCAATCACTTGGTCATTTGTGAAACCGACCATCCCTCCGTCATCAATTCGGTTGAATTCCTGGAAAAACAGGGCTTTGTTTGCACTCGCGTCAAGGTGGACCGTGAGGGCTTGGTGAACCCCGAGGACGTGCGGGCGGCCATCACGGACAAAACCATCCTGGTGTCCATGCACCACGTCAACCACGACATCGGGACCATCCAGCCGATTCGTGAAATTGGCAAAATCACCCGGGAAAAAGGCATCCCTTTCTATGTGGACGCCGAGGCGAGCGCCGGCTGGCTGCCGGTGGATGTCCAGGAGATGGGAGCCAACCTGCTTTCCTTTTCCCCGCACAAATTTTACGGCCCCAAAGGCATCGGCGTGCTTTACCGCAACAAAGGCGCCCGCTTGGTCAGCATTATTCACGGCGGAGTCCAGGAAGGCGGACGGCGGGCGGGGACGGAAAACGTGCCGGCCATTATTGGTTCCGGGGTGGCGGCGGAGGTGGCCTTGCAGGAGCTTTCGCGTCGCCAACAGCACACGGCGCAACTTCAGCGGCGGCTCTGGGACGGGTTGAAAGCGGCGGTGCCTTACATTCGCTTAAATGGACCGGAACCGGGGCCCAAACGGATCAGCACTTCCATCAATATCAGCACAGAATTCATCGAGGGTGAAGGCCAGCTCCTGCTTTGCGACCTCAACGGTATTGCGGTGGCCAGCGGCTCCAGTTGTGTGAGCAAATCGCTCAAAATCAGCCATGTCCTCGCGGCCATCGGTTTGGATCACGCGCTCGCCCAAGGCAACATCATCATGTCCATCGGCAAAGACACCACTGCCGAGGATATTGACTATGTGGTGGACACTTTTGCCAACAAAGTGGTCAAGAAACTCCGCTCCATGTCTCCCATGTGGGATGAGTTCCAGCGCGGGATCATTGACTCTGTCATCAGTCCCACCGGCAGGGGAAAATCCTTCACCGAGCACGCGGAACAAGTTTCCGGCAAAAAAGCGCATTAAGGCGCGGCGCGTTTAGCCTCGGGGCCGCCAAAAAATTCACGGAGCGAAAAAATTGTTTCGCGGCGGGACTTTTCCCGCCAGAATAAACCCATGTTGACGCAGGAAGTTGTCACGCAAGCGCTCAAGGCGGTGAAATATCCCGGTTACAGCCGGGATATCGTTTCTTTCGGCCTGGTGAAGCAAGTGAAAGTGGTCGAGGCCAAGGTGGAGGTGTTGCTTGAAATTACCACGCCGCGCCCGGACCTGGCGGCGCAAATCAAGGCCGACTGTGAGACCGCCATCAAAGCCCTTCCCGGCGTGCAGGCCGTGACGGTGGCGGTGAAAACCCCCGGTGGGGCGTCGCCGGCGCCGGCGCAAAACCCGTGGGCCAGCCAAACTCGAGTGCCGGGCTTGAAACGAATTATTGCCGTCGCCAGCGGCAAGGGTGGCGTCGGCAAGTCCACTTGCTCGGTCAACCTCGCCTGCGCCTTGCAGTGCATGGGCGAACGGGTGGGCCTGTTGGATTGCGACATTTATGGGCCTTCCATCCCGCTTATGATGGGGATTCACCAGCGCCCCACCATCAGCGCCGACGAAAAACTGGTGCCGCCCGCCAATTACGACGTCAAGCTCATGAGCATTGGCTTCCTGTTGGACAGCGACCAACCGGTGATCTGGCGCGGACCGATGATCGTCAAAACCATCCAGCAATTTCTCATGCAAGTGGACTGGGGCGAATTGGATTACCTGCTGGTGGACCTGCCGCCCGGCACCGGGGATGCCCAACTCACCCTTTGCCAGACGGTGCCGTTGGATGGCGGCGTGGTGGTTACCACGCCCCAGGAAGCCTCCTTGGGGGTTGTCCGCAAAGGCATCGCCATGTTTGAACGGGTCAATGTGCCCGTTTTGGGTCTCATCGAAAACATGAGCTATTTCGTCACTCCCGCCGGAGAGCGCATCGAGATTTTCGGGCATGGCGGCGGCCGTCAGGAGGCGGAAAGGCGCGGCCTGCCTTTCTTGGGGGAAATCCCGCTTTACACGGCCATTCGCATAGGCGGCGACCAAGGAGCTCCGGTCGTAGTGGCCAACCCCAGGGGCCCCGAGGCGCAATCCTTCTTTCAGGTCGCCGAAGCCTTGCGCGCCCGTTTACGCGGCCAGAACCAATAACCGCCGGCCGCGCGGCTTGATTGGCGGTCCTCCAACCCGCGCCGTTGGCGGGGTCGTTCAATCCTGGGTGTAGGAACCGGGGGGCGACTCCAGATCGTCCGGGTTCAGCCGGCCTTCAATGGCTCGCTCGTTGATCAACGCCTGGCGCGCTTCCACCAGCAGACGTTCGAGCCGCGCCAGAGGCTCGTCGAATACCGACTCCAGCGCCCCATGCTGAGCGTGGCTGTAATCCGGGCAAACGCTGTCCGGGCCAATGCCGGGAAAAAAGCTGATCAAAATGCTCAGCAACTCGAACCAGGCCGCCGCGCCAATCACCCGCAGGGCGGATTCGGACGGCAACGCGGTCGAGGACATCAGGTGCGGACCGAAGCGCCGCAGCCAGTTGGTGCGCGCCCCCACGGCCTCACTGACGCGGTCGGCCAAAGGAACCCCCTCCTGGTAGCGGGAGGCCATCTCGCGCGCCAGGCTGAGGAGATCGTCCACCGTGTCCTGAAAGCCCGCTTCCTCGCTGGTGAGAAAGGCGCGCGCGCCCAGCACCCCCAGTGAATACATGTCCACCGGCGTGCTGAGCATGGGGATGATTTCAAATGGCGAAGGCGGCAGGCTGAAACTGGCCGAGGCCGCCTGCAACCCCGCGACATCCTCTTCGTCCAACTCCTGGGGCCAGGTGCGGAAAGGCAGGTCCAGCCGGCTCAGCGCTTCCTCCGGCTGCAAGTTGCCGAAAAAGCTCAACGTGCCGGAGCCGGCCACGGGCAGCCGCAGCCAGAGGATGTCGTTGGATGAAACCAACAGCGGTTGCCGCAGGCTTAATGTGCCGCGCAGCACGGTTTCGCCGTTTTCCGTTTGGACCCCTTTGAGCCGCACCTCGGCGTTGCCGGCGGCGGTTTGATTGACTTTGCCGGGCAGATAGATGGAATGCGCCGCGCCCCCCAAACGCAGAAAAAAGCGCTGCCCCAGGTTTTTCACCCGCAAGGCCATTGCCTGCCCCGGCACCGCCAAGCTGAGCCGCGCCGTCCATAACAGCGGCAGCGCGCCCGAGCGCGACTCGAACCGCACCCGGAAACTCTCGTCGGTCAGGTTCAGAAACGGCAATTGGGTGCGCCGCACAATTTGCCGCACTAGGCGCGCGGCCTGCGTGAAAAAGTGCAGTTTAAGGTAGTAGGTTTCCGCCAGCCGCGCCGCCGGGCCGGCGCGCCCCAGAAAGGTTTGGTTTTCCATGCCGGCCGCCTGAGTCAGGTCGCTCAGGCCCGGCCAGCCCTCATCCACATTCAGTATCCGGCTGCCGTGCCGGAGGCCGCGCCATGGACGTCCCGCCAGCAAATCCAGGTAGTCGCCGCAACTGACGGGATGAAAGCGCCGCACCTCCATCAATCCGCAGGCCGCGTTAACCGCCCGCAACCCGGAGGTTTTCGGCAGCACATCCGCCAACTCCACGGTCGCCTCATTCAGCGGCGCGTTGCGGGTAAGCGGCACAAAACCCGAGTCCGCGCCCGCCTCGACATGGTAAAGATAGCGCGCCTGCGAATTACGGTAAGGCGGCAACTGCGCGTCCTCAAGCATCCCGTCATCCAAGCAGAGTTCCCATTCCGGCCGCGCCAAGTCCTCCCCGGTTGTCACCAGCTTGCCCTGTTTGACATCCAGAAACAGCGGCGGCGGATGGTGGTTTTCCCAGCCGCAAAGTATTTCTTCGTCCGGCTGCAACTCGCGCAGCAAGGCGGTCCGCTGCTGCCAGCGGATGTCCAGGATGTGATTGGTGAGCATCTCGCGGAACGCCGCCGGCGTGTTTTGCAAGCCCTCCACTTGCTGCACCGCCACCTCCACCCATTCCAGCCAGCGACCGGCATAATCCACCAGGCAACCGAGGTAATACAGCGCTTCAGTGCTGGACCGCAGCACCACCAGCGGTCCGGCATCCCCCGCTTCCCTGGCGGCCAAGAGGCACAACCGGGCGGTGCCGGCCGGGCTCGATACCACGAACGGAACAGCCTGGTAACCCGGAGGCATCCGGGTGTTCACTTCCAGCCTGGCAAAGCTGGTCGAAGGATTGGCCATGCAAATTATTAGGCCCAAAGACTGAGCAAAAACCAAGGAAAAAAGATTTGACCATTGCCATGCCATGTATTATGTATAACAAAGTAGTGGGCGATCATTTCGACAACTGGACCGTTCAGGTGCGCAAAGGCTTGCTGGATTACTGCATCCTCAACGCCTTGGCGGAGCGCGAGCGGTATGGCTACGAGCTGGTGAAAACCTTGGCTGGCATTCCGGGCCTGGGGGTCACTGAAGGCACCCTCTACCCGCTACTCTCCCGCTTGCGTTTGCAAGGATTGATCAGCGCGCGCCTGGAGGAATCCCCGGAAGGCCCGGCGCGCAAATACTACGCGCTGACCCGCCAAGGACAGCAAGCACTGGACTTAATGGAGGATTACCTGGACACCCTGGTTTCCGGCGCCCGGGTACTGCGGCATAAAGGAAGCAAACCATGACAACCTGGACAGAGGCAGCCCGCGAGGAACTGGAACGTTACCTGACCCAAGCGCGACCCGCGCTCGAAGCCGCGGGCGCGGACGCGGCGGAAGTAACGGAAGATTTGCGGCAGCATGTGCGCCGCGAGGCGGAGGAGAGCGGCCTGAGCGTGGTAACGGCGGAGGATGTTCGGCGGCTGCTGACCCGCCTCGGCGCGCCGGCGGCGCCGGCGGACGCCCCGGAACCGGAGAAATCCGCCCGCGCGCCGTCCAAAGCGCCGGCGCGAAACGACCCTGACAATCCCAAGGCCGGGCTGGGTTGGTCATGGACGTCCGCCCCACTGATAATATTTGGCGTGCTGCTGCCGGTGATCGCGTTGGTTTTGGAATTGGCGGCCGGCATGTGCGCCGAGTTGTTCTTTGATCCGCTGCCGAGTGTGCCGCATGTGGCGTTAGTGCTGCTGGTGCCGGCCGCAAATTTCCTCGCTTGGTGGGCGGTCGCGCGCGGATTGGCCGGCTGGCGCAAACCGCTGGGCTGGTTGAACGGGCTGGCGCTGGGGGTGGGTATTTTTTACACCATTATTTTCCTGCCGCTCATGCCCTTTGGAATTGTGGCTGTGCTTATCTATGGCATCGGCTTCCTGCCTTGGGCGCCGGCCTCCGGCCTGATCAGCGCCTTCGTTTTGCGAAGGCATTTGCGCCGATTGGGCGGCCCGGAAGCAATTCCGCTGCCCGGACTTTGGCGCGGCCTGGCGCTGGCTTGGCTGGCGCTGATCGTTTTGGAGGCCCCGGTCTGGTTCACCCGCGCCGGTTTGCAAATGGCGGCCGCCGAGGACATCCGCGAACGCCACTTGGGCCTGCGTCTGCTGCGCGTTTGGCACGATGAGGATATCTTGCGCCGCGCTTGCTACGGGCGCTCCCGCGGCGCCGCCAACCTGGATTTGGTCGGCTGGATCGTCGGCGGCGGACGCGATGTGCCGGCCAACACCGCCCGGGAAATCTATTATCGCGTCACCGGCGCCGCGTTCAATTCCCGGCCCGCGCCGGAGGTGCGCACCGCGCGCGGCCCGTGGCTGGAAATGGGCGATTGGACGTGGGACGCCGACCAAGGCGGCGAACAAGTGGGCGGGCGGATCAAGGGACTCACCTTGCTCAGCTCGCGGCTCGACGCGGCGGCCGACGCGCGCGCGGCCACGGCCTATACGGAGTGGACACTGGAATTCCGCAACCAATCGCAACTGCCGCGGGAAGCGCGGGCGCAGATTCTGTTGCCGCCTGGCGGCGTGGTTTCGCGTCTGACGCTCTGGGTCAATGGCGAGGAGCGAGAGGCCGCCTTCGCCGGCCGAGGTCAGACGCGGGCCGCCTACCAAAAGATCGCCGTGCAGCAGCAGCGCGACCCGGTGCTGGTCACCACCGCCGGTCCGGACCGCGTGCTGATGCAATGCTTCCCGATCCCGCCCAATGGCGGGGTTATGAAGGTGCGCCTGGGCATCACTTCCCCCCTTGTGCTGCCAACGGCTTCCACGGCGGTTTTCCGCTGGCCGCGCGTGGTCGAGCGAAATTTCAGCGTGCTGCCCGAAACCCGGCATTCCGCCTGGCTGGAGGCCTCCGGCGTTCGCACCCTGACCTCGAAGGTGTTGCGCCCCGCGTCCGCGAAGCCCGGGACGCTCGCGCTCAGCGGCTCGTTAAGCGAAGGGGACTTGTCTTCGGCGGCCAGTCGCGTGGAATTAGCGCGCGACGCCTCAGCGGTCACGGCTTGGACCTTCGACGACCGAAGCCAACCGCCGGGGGTGGTGCGGCAAACGATCATCACCCTCACCAACGCCGCCCCGCCCTGCCTGGTGGTGGCTGTGGACGGCTCGCGGAGGATGCGCGAAAGCCTGCCGCAGATTGCGCGGGCACTGGAGCAGTTGCCCGAAAGCATGGACTTGGTGGTGCTGGTGGGGGCGGATGAACCGCAAAACCTGTCCGCAGCCCCGGCGGGACGCATTGCCAAAGCGGACCGGCAAACGGTTTTGCGCCGGCTGGCCCGCTGGAATGCCGTCGGCGGACACGACAACGCGCCGTTGCTGCGCCTCGCCGGCGAACTTGCCGCCGCCCGTCAGGGGGTGGTCCTTTGGGTTCACGCCGCCCAGCCGGTTCTTCTGGAGTCACCCGGCTTCCTTCAGCAATGGTCGGAGCGCGGCGGAGGCATGCGGGTGCATGAATTCGCTGTGGAACCCGGCCCCAACCGCTTGTTGGAAGCATTGGACGGCTTGGCCACGTTGTCCGCCTGGCCGCGGGTGGATGACTTGGATAAAGATTTAACGCGATGCCTCCACTGGCTTTCCGGCCAGGCCGGCTTGCTGCAACCCCAACGCCAGCGCCAGCCCGGAACGATGGCGCCCGCCGCGGAAACCGCGGACCAAACCGGTTCGCACCTGGCCAGGCTTTGGGCCAGTGAGGAAATCCAGCGTTTGCGCGTCCAACGGCAGCTTAATCCGGCGGTGGCTTTGGCGGCGCGCTATCATCTGGTCACTCCCATCAGTGGCGCGGTGGTGTTGGAAAACCAGCAGCAATACCGAGAAACCGGCTTGAACCCGGTGGACCCCGAAACTGTTCCTTCCATCCCGGAGCCGCGCGCGTGGATGCTGCTAGCCTTGGGCTTGGCCGCAGTGGTGCGGTGGCGCGCCAAACGAGCCGCGATTGGGCGCTAAACGGCGTCTTCCAACTCCGCTGCGGTGCCGGATTTGGCAGGCGCCAAACCCGCAATGGCCGCCCCTTTGATCACTCTAGCAAAGCCCGGACGGCGGCCATCCGCCGCTTGCTCCTGGCGGAAAAGTGTAATATGGTTGGCCAAATCATGAAGCAGACGTTGAAAGCAGCGCGGACCATGGGGTTGCTGCTAGCCTTGGCGGCCCTGGCGGTTGCGGCCCGGTTCCCGGCAACGGCGGCCGTGCCGCATGTTTTTCATGTCAGCGTGGACGGATTGAGCGCGCTTTTTTTGACGCAATTTATGACGTCAAATCCTGCCGCTTTTCCCAATTTTGCGCGGCTGCAAACCGAAGGCGCCTTTACGCTGAACGCCCGCTGCGACCATGATGTGTCGGTCACCATCCCCAACCATGTCTGCATGGTCACCGGACGGCCGGTGCGCCAGCAACCCGGCTGGCCGGACGATATTCACCACGGCTACGAGGATAATGCCAACGCCGGCCCCATTCACTCCGCCGGCAACACCGCCATCGGCTATATCGCCAGCACTTTCGACGTTGTCCATGATCACGGCCTGTCCACCGCCATCATTGCCAGCAAAGCCAAGTTCAGCCTCTTCCCCGAAAGCTACGGACCGATTTACGGCGCGGAAGACACCACCGGCGCGGACAACGGGCGAAACAAAATTGATTACCAGCGCATTACGGAGACCTCCTCTTTCAGCATCCTGACCAACGACCTGGCCCGGCATCTGGCGGGCGTCCGGCCCAATTATGCTTTCATACACATCTCTGATCCGGATTACGCGGGCCATTGGTATGGTTGGGGCAGCTTCTATTGGAGCAACGTGGTTCGCAACGTTGACGGTTACCTGGGGCTGATTCTCAACCTGATCGAGACCAGCCCGGACCTGGCCGGTCAAACCTGCCTGCTGCTCACCGCCGACCATGGCGGAGATATTTACGGGGGCCACTTTAATCCGGCGGACCCGGGCATCTGCAATATCCCGGTTTTTCTCTGGGGTCCCGGGGTGCCGGCGGGGACGAATATTTATTCCTTGGTCACCAACCGGACGGAACCCGCCAGCACCGCACCGGTGCCCTACACCGAAGAACCGCCCTGCCTGCGCAACGGGGACACCGGCAACCTCGCCTTGTCCCTGCTGGGGCTGCCACCCATTCCCGGCTCGTGGATGCGGCCGCACCTGTCCCTCCCGCCTCACAATCTTTCTACCGTCCGCTTGAAAGCGGCGCGAAAAGCCGGCGGCTGGCAGTTGTCCTGGCCCACCAACGCCGCCGGTTTTTCTCTGGAATTTACCGAGGATTTACGGGGCAACGACTGGCAAACAGTGACCGAAGACGTTTTCCGCGAGGGATTCGATTACCTATTCCAAATCAACCCGGCAAACAGCCAAAACGGGCGGTTCTATCGGCTGCACAAGTACTGAGGGGTGCTTGGGATAAACGACACGCGCCCCCTCACCCTGCCCTCTCCCCCCAAGGGGGGAGAGGGATTACGTCGCCCACGGTGACATCCCGGAGACTATGCAGATAAGTCACTGGGCCGCTACTCGCCACCCCGCTAATCAGCGTTTTCCATCCAATTACCCAGCCCGCTTACTGGCCGGGTTGGGCGCGGTTGTCCGGCGGCGCCGGGATTGGGTTTGGATCGAGGGGATGTTCCTCCTGGTATAGATGTTTCGGCATGCGGCCGTGCCAAAAAGCCCAGTTGCCGGGATAAACGCCCGGATCAAAGATCACATGATAGAAATGCCAAACCACAATGGCCAGACAGGCCAGGATGGCCTCATAGTAATGGACGGTGGTCGCCACATCCAAAACCCAGCGCGGGACAAAATGAGTGACATTGACAAAAAACCACAACATCAGACCGGTTACTCCCATGATGATGGTGCCCCAGACCATGGCCCAGTACTCGGCTTTTTCGATGTAACCAAACCGGCCCACCGGCGGTTTATCGGGCCGCAGGCCCAGCAGATACTTCACGGCGCCCAGGGTGTCGCTGATATCCTTCTTGACCGGCAACAAATCCTTGAGCAATTGGCGGCCTTCCTGCGCGGCGGCCAAATAGACCAAGTGATAAGCGCCCAGGCCAAGCATCACCACACCGGCGATGCGGTGCGCCCAGCGGCGAAAAATTTCATTGGAGCCCAGCGCCACCGCCAGCCAGGAGTCCGGGAACTTCAAGGCGAACCCGGTGATGGCCAGCGCGATGAAACTGACCAGCAACAGCATGTGCTGCCAGCGTTGATTGGGGCTCATGCGCAAGATTTCCGGTCCCCTGCCCCGGCGCATAGCCACCGCCTTGCGATACCATTGGAGTCCATTGTGCAAGGCCATCAGCCCGATGGTGCCCGCAATCAGCGCGAGGTAAAAGTAACGCACATAACGGTTCACCACGCTGCCGGTGTCGGTTCCCCGCCGGTCGTCAAAATGAATCTTGCCCATGGCGAACTTCTCGGTCGCGCCCGGATGACATTGGCCGCAAGTTTTTACCAGGTTGTTGCTGTGAATCATGGAGCGCGGATCGGTCGAAGGGAAGATATTGTGAACGCCATGACAACTGGCGCAGTTGGCGGCGCGGGTGGAGCCGTAAGAGGAAGCCAGCCCATGATAGCTCTCGTAAAAGGTTTTCACCCGGTCGGCCGGCAGACGGTATTTGGTGCTTAAGCGTTCGGAAGCGTGGCACTTGGCACAGACCTGGCCGGCAATTTTGTTGGGGTTGGCGCCGCTTAATTTCTCAATCCCGTGCTCGGCATGGCAGTCGGTGCAAGTAGCCGCTTCCCGGTGGCCGCGCGCCAGCCCTTTGCCATGCACACTCTCTTTGACTTGGGCCGTTTCGTCCGGATGACATTCCCCGCAAGTGGCCGCCAGACGGGTGTAGTGGAGCGGAGAGTTGGGGGAACCGGGCGGCAGCACCTCGTGCGAGCCGTGGCAGTCAACGCAAGTGGCGGCATCGGCCTTGCCCGCTTTCAAAGCCAAGCCGTGCGCGCTGGCCCCAAACGAATCCGATTGCCGATGATGGCAGGTTCCGCAGTTGACCGGTTTGGCGGCCACCTCGTCATCCGGGTGCTTTTCCGTGATGTCCGTATGGCACGAAACACAAAAATTCGTCTTATGCGGACCGGCCGTCAGCTTACCCGGGTCCACATAAAGTGACACGACCTTTTTGGCCGCGTTGGTTTTCACCAGTTCCTTGTCGTTGTGACAATCAAGGCAATGGCTGTTTTTCAACGGTTCAGCGGCTCCCAGCGACCAAACGGCTTGTGTGGCCAGGATTAATACGCACAACTCACGGATGCATTGCAGGCGCATAAGAAAACCTTACCCTTCAAAGGAAGGGCGGACAACGAAAAACAGCCGCCCTCGTCATTTATTGCCTATATTCAGTGAAACAGGCGCGAAACCATCGCATACACAATCAACACCAGCAACACCAGCCCGGTGCCAAAGAACAGGTAGCCGAACGCCCGGGCGATAGTCTGCCAGCGGACCCATTCGTCTTTGACGCGGAAATCGTCCAGGCGGCCTTCCGCCACCAGGCGATCATACCAGCGCCGGCGCTCGTGCAGCATCTCCGTCTTGGAGATGCGCCCGGAGAAAATCACGGTGTCCATGGGGAATTTCTCCAGCCGGAAATGGGTGTTGAAGAAATGGATGGTGAAGATGAAGCCGGCCGCCAGCAGCGCCTCGTCGGAATGCACGATGAGCGCGATGTTAATCATCCACCCCGGCATGAAATGCGAAAACCATTGCGGGAACCACATGATCAGCCCGCTAAAGCCAATGATCGCGACGCCCCAGAATACCGCGAAATAGTCAAACTTCTCCCAATAGGTCCAGCGGTCAAACTGCGGCTTGGGCCCCTTGCCGAAGAACCATTTGTTATGGGCGATAAAATCGCGCCAATCCTGCATGGTCGGGATCATGGAATCGGGGCTGCTGATGATTTTCCACAGGCGCTTGAGCTGAAAACCGCCGGTCACCGGGTCGCGCAGCGCCTTGCGGTTGCTCCAAGCATACGCCGCCAGCTCGACCAAATGCAGCCCAAAATAGAGGAAGGTGACGATGGCGCCAAAGCGATGGAGGATGCGCGCCACATCCGGCCCGCCCATGACCTTGAACAGGGCCTTGGCCCAGTCGGTGTAATAGAATTTGAGCGGCATTCCGGTGATCACCAGCAGCAGGAAGCTGGTGACCACCAAAATATGGAGAAACCGCTCAAACGGCACAAAGCGGGTAAACCACTCATCCCCCTGCTGGGTTTGCACTTTGGCCTCACGGAATTTTTTCGAGTCGGTCAGGAACAGATACGCCGACCGCACCAACCAAAGGAACGTATGTCCGCCAAAGAAGGCAAAGACGCAGATCAGCAGGCCGGTCATGGCCACGAACACGAAGTGCAGCTCCGGGTAGTGCTGGCTGTCCATGGGATTGGCATGCGGGATGTATTTGGCGAAACTGGGGGTGGCGCCCGGATGGCACTGTTTGCACGTCTGCACGATGTTGTTGGTGGACAGCCGCGAGGCGGGATTGCTGGTGGGCAGCACATCGTGGTGGCCGTGGCAGTCGAAACAGGCGGCCACATCGGCGGCCACGTTAGGCTTGCCCAGGGCCATCGCCTTGCCGTGATACGTGTCGCGATAGTGCAGCAGCCGGTCCTCGTGGCATTTGCCGCAAATGCGGTCGCTGATCATCTTGAAATGCCCGCTGTGCGGCGGTTCGATCTCATGGGCAGTATGGCAATCGTTGCACGAGGGGGCTCTTTTGTCGCCCTTGGACATTAACTGGCCGTGCGTGCTTTGCAGATAGATTTCCTCGACCTTCACGTGGCACTTGCCGCACGTCTTGGCCACGTTGGCCGGGTTGATGGGCGCGCTGCGGTCCACCGTCCGCTTGATGTCATGCACCCCGTGGCAATCGTTGCAGGACGGCGCCACAATGAGCCCTTTTTCCAGCAGGGCCTTGCCGTGGATGCTATCCTGGTATTGATCGGCCACTTTCGGGTAACGCATCCGGTATTCCTTGGTCAGCCCGGGATTGCTGTGACATTTGGCGCAAGTCTTGGACAGGTTCAACTTATAGACCGGGGAGCCTTTATGCGCCACCGGAATGATGTCGTGCGCGCCGTGGCAGTCGGCGCAACTGGCGGCGGCCGAGGCCCCCATCGCCCGGCTGACCCCATGAATGCTGTTAACGTATTCAGCGGCGGCCTGGAGATGATTGGTTTGGGGGGCGTGACACTGGCTGCATTGCGGCGGGGGGAGTTTGCTTTCATGCACCGCCTCCTTGATGCCCACGTGGCAATCCACGCAGTCGAGTTTGCCATGCACTGACATCCGAAACAGGTTGGTGGCAAACGCCGGCAAAGGAACCTCCTTGCCGTCCACCTTCCGGGTCTGCGCCTCGCCATGGCAGTCCAGGCAATCCTCGTTGGTGATTTTTTCCGCCGCCGCGCCCAATGTCTGACCCAGCAGCAAGCCCAGCAAAGCAGCCAGGCGAAAGAATCCCCCGGCGCCTTTCCACCTGGTTTTTTGCGTCATATAATCAAATCACTTAATCCGTCTTAGAGCCCGCCGTTGTGGCACTCGGAACAGTTCAGGTCATAATCGCCGCCCGGGTGGTCAAATTTCTGTCCCTGGGCGTTGAGTTGCAGCAGTTTTTCGCCGCTGCCCTGCGCCAGGATAATGTGGCATATGTTGCACTCGCCCCCTTTGATCGCTTTCTTGCCGTCAGCGCTCTTGTGCTTGTCGTCATGGCAGCGAAAACATCCCGGCCAATCCTTGTGCCCAAGGTGATTCGGGTAGGCCTTCCAACTGGCTTTCATCTCGGGAAAGAAATTATTTTGGTAAATGCGCTGCACAGCGGCAATGGTCTCTTTCACGGTGGACTGACCAGGGTATTTGGCTTCCAGGAAAGTCGCGATTTTTTTCAGCGCCTCATCCTCGCTCGAATAATGCTCACTAAGAATGAAAACCGCATTGGTCTTAACCCACGGCAATGCGGGATCAATCTGCCCCAGCGCCATCGCCAGATTCACGGCGTCGTTTGGCGTCTTGTAAACGTGCGCCGGCCGGTTATGGCAATCCATGCAATCCATGCGCCGGATTTCATAAGCCGACGGGTCGTTGGTGAAACCAGGTGAACGGAACTCGGTCACCACACCCTGCGGGTCCGTCATGCGCACCCAGGGAATCTTGAGCCGCGAAGCGTCGCTGGCGATGTATTCGACCTTGTTGGCCACATTCATGTGCCAATGAATCCCGCCTACCGGTCCGTTAGCCGGGTCGGCGCCTCCCACACGCAGCAGCATTCGCAAGGCGTAAAAAGTGTTGCTTTCTTCCGCCAAATAATAGTTGTAGGTGCGGTCCAGATTGCCGACGAACTTTTTCGGCCAATGGCATTGCTCGCAAGTCTCCTGCGCCGGACGCAGGTTGGCGACCGGGGTGGGAATGGGGCGCGGGTATTTATTGGCCAGAGTCGCATACACCTGATAAGAGCCGGATAGTTTGGAGCGAACAAACCAGGTGGCGCCAGGACCGATATGGCATTCCGTGCAACCCACCCGCGCGTGCGATCCCTGCTGATACGTCACATACTCCGGCTTCATGACCGTGTGGCAGGCCTGACCGCAGAATTGCGTGGACTCGGTAAAATGGTAGGTTTGATAACTGCCAAATGCGGAAAGCAGGAGAAAAACCGCGCCCCCCGCCGCTGAAAATGCCAGCAACCGCCGATCCCTTGGCCGTGAGAGGTCTATCAACAGGCCCGGGGTTGATGCCCTGCCTGTTCTTTTCCGCCGCCGCCGTTCGATCCAAGCCCCCAACAAAGCCAAGCCCAACCCGAGACCAATAAACACCGGCGTAACCAGATACGTCAGAATGCCCACATAAGGATTGGAAAAGTGGGCCACCGTATCCAGCACAAACAGCAGCACAAATGAGAACAACGCGCCAATTATTAATACCAAGCCGGCCAAGCTCAGCCAATTGCGGAAAACGCTCGGTGTCCCGGCGGTTTCAGGCGTGGGTGCTTCACTCATATCATCTGATTTTCCCCAGTCCGGGCCGCCGCGTCAAGGCATTTGCCCCAGCATTCATATTCTGATGCATCTCGGCGCCCACAATAACAAAGCTCCTTGGCGGTTCGCTAACCTTTGCTTGTCATTTTCTTTACATCTTTTGATGTTCATTAGCATATATTATTGAAGATCGCGTATTTGAAACTGATACTGATAATCTTCGAAGCCAAAAAATGGCCTCCCATCAGGGAGGCCGTTTGAAATTGTCCCGGCAGAGATTTTCCCACCGAGCCAATGAGGCATCTAACATATCCGCACCACCGTACCCGGCAAGGACATGCTAAGGGCCAAGGTGTTGCGCTTTATTTTTTGAACTTTCTCACGTAAGCCACCAAGGCCTTGATTTGATCATCGCTCAGACCTTCCGCTGGTTTCATTAGCGTTTTGTCGCCTTCTTTCACCCCGTCTTTGATAGCTTTAAAAGCCTGCTCGTCGGTGAATTTCTCCTGCACCTTGGCGTCGGTGTAGTCTTTGACGCCAAGTTTTTTGCCCATCTTGGTGTCGCCTTTGCCATCGGCGCCATGGCATTTGGCGCATTCCTTGTCGTAAACGGCCTTGGCGTCATCGGCATTTGCAGTCAATCCCAGCAACGCCAAAACTGTCATTCCCAGCAGTATTTTATTTTTCATAATTTTATTAATTTGGCGGCCGCACCGCCATTCATTGGACGGTTCAACCGCGAAAAACTTCATAGTTTTTATTTTGTTTGCTAATGGCTGACAAGAAGTTTTTTCTGTTGGATGGTAAAAAGCGCAATCTGGAGATATACAACCTATTGAGCATGAATTGGATTCCGACCACGAACCGGCGCGTCGGCTATCGGCTATCGGCTATTCGCACGCTGCACGGTGACACCACATTGCATCCCGGCGGGTTGCTTGCGGTGGTGGCCGTATGTGGACCAGTTGAGGCCAAAACGCGGGCCAAACGCCAGCGAGTCTCCTACTTCTGCCTTTGGCTCAAGTCCGGGCGTTTCGTCTGCGCGAAGTCTTCGTAAATCTTGTTAATCTTCGCCGGCTCCGGCACCCCGCCATGGACGTAGAGGCCGTAGCGGAGCACCACCGGCTGGCCGGGGCTGATAGCCTTTGGCCCGCCAAACGTCAGCGCCGCGCCCATCCAGCCATCGGCGCGCGTGTGAAACGCGCTGGGATGATTGTAATTCGCCGGGTGATCCATCAGCGTCAGGCCCTCGTTCACGCCGGTCAGGATCGGGCCGGAATAATCCACCCATTTGGCCGGCTTGCGGAAGGTGCCGGCCTCGTCCTGCGCGCCTTCGGAGTTGCGGATTAGTCCGCCGCCGTCCAGCACGCCGATCGTTTTCGCCAGGCGCGCGCCCAGCAGGCCGAACGCCGTTTCGCCCAGCGTCACCTCGCCCTTGGGCGATTCGAGATGCAGATCAATGATCAACAACCATTCGCGGTTGGGCAAATCCTGCACGGTTACCTGCCGGCGCTCCAACAGCACGGTCACGCCATTGGTCTTCCAAGCGTTTTGCACCACGAGATAAGCCGAGCGGTCGCCGTCCTCGATCTTCTCCAGCACCTGGTGGGTGATAACGCCCGCGCCTTTCTCGTCCCAGAAACTCACGCCGTTGACATCGTGATGCGAAATCCAGACCGAGTAATGGTGCTTGTGCGATTGCTGGTCGTGCGGATGCCCCATGCGCGTGAGCGAACGCCCCGTCGGCCCGTTCACAGGATAAATGAACGGGCGCAGCAGGTTGGTCGAGTAGTGATACCGCGCCAGTTCGACGCCATCGCGCTGGAAGGAGATTTCGTCATTGGGCAGCGGCAGCGCCTGCAACTGCGGCACCGGTTTGGCGGTGGGCAAGGGAACCTGGGCGAAAGCGGCGGAGATCGTCAGCAAGACAACTGACGCGACCAGGAATAGAAATTGAAAATTGAAAATTGTAAATTTCTCCCTCGCGGAGAGGGAGCCTCGTTCGCCGGCGCGCAAAATTGTCGGAGCCAGCGGTTTCACGGAACGCCGCCAACATGATTTCCCTCTCCCCAGGGGAGAGGGAGCAAGGGTGAGGGGAAAGAGCGCCACCGAAAACGAAAGGCCTCCGTTCTCAACCAACCGCCGGACAAAGTTTCCCGGTCCTGGCGGCTCCTTCGCTAGGATTGAGCTTGGCGCGACCACGCATGCCCCACATGAATTCCGCGAGGTCTTGGAGTGCGGTAGTCCTCTACCGCTTTGGCCGCCGGGCGGCTTGGGACGTTGACCGGCGGGGACAGTAAAAAGCTCACGGCTAACCAACGTCAAAGCGCCAGAGGACTGGCGCACTCCATGACGCTGGCGCGCGCATGAAAGCAAGGATACCTTGCCAAAAATTCGCATAGGCGTTATCGGTTATTCCCGGCTCAGCCGGTAAAATTGTTTTTCGCCAAAGAGCGGCAGTTGCAGGGGGCTGTTGGTCGGCACATTGATCCACGGGCCAGGCAGGTTGGTGGCGGCTTGCAGCACGGCGGCGTCGCTGGTCCAGTAAAGCAAGCGGTCGGCGGAGATGCGCCCCAGTTCGACACGCAGCGGCGCGGCCACGGTCCCGATAATCTCAAAATCAAAGGAAATGTCGGAGCTGCTGGCATCGTCCTGGTGAACTTCCACCGCCACGACGTTGGTTCCCGGCCGCAGCAGCGCGCCCGACAAAACAAAATTGGTGATGCTGTTTTCCGAGCCGCCGGTGGCCCAAGAAAGATAGCCGATGGGATCGTTGGACATGCGAACCCGAAAAACCGCGTTGGAATTCAGATAAACCACCGCGCCGTCGTCGTATTTCAGCCAGCAATTCAGCGCGCTGAATGCGGTCCCGGGATTGAGGACCACCAGCTGGCGAAAATACGCCGCGTGGACCTTGCCGTTCACCGCATTCGTGCGGGTGATCGTGGTGGTTTCATCCCCATCGCCGTATCCCAATTCCGCCCGCCCATAACCCCAGCCGTTGGTGGAGTAATCCAGTCCCTTCCAGCCGGCCGGCGGCTCAATGCCCTGGTCGAAGTAATTCCACCAGGAGCCGCGGCCGAGCACGGTGGCGTTGGTGCCAGTCTTGGGCATCTTTAGGTAATGCAGCGCCGAAAACCCTGACAGTGAAGCATGCACCGGCTGGCTCAGGGTCACCCGCACGAGGTCCGCGTTGGCGGCCACCACGGACGGCAGCCAAAGAGTGAGATTGGTCTCGCCAGCGGAAAAGGCGGCGACGAAGTTAGTCAACACTCCCGCCGGGCCGTCGGCCTGGACATTGACTTGCACGGCACGGGCGGGCGGCCCGCTGAGACGCAAGCCCACGCCGTTGGTCAGCGTGTCCATATCCGCCTGGCGGTTGGTGACGGCGAACGACACGGCAGGCTGGACATCCACCAACAGCAATTCCGAAAGCCCGGTCAGCTCGGCCTCGACCGGCGCGCTGAGCACCAAGGCGACCTGGCCGTTGTCATTCCAGCTTTCGGCGTCGGCATAAATGACCTGCGTCATTTGCCCGGGCGCGAAAGTGAGCGTGCCGTTGGTCAGTGGCTGGCCATTGCTGGTGAAGGCGTAGGCCACCTGCACGGTGCTGGTGGAAAAAACACTGAGCCGAACGGGGATGCCGTCCTGAATGGCGCGCAAGGGCAGTTGGTTCGTGCGCACGGCGAAGGCGAGGCCCACGAAGCCAGGGGCGGTTTGCCGATAATCGGCCAGCCGCCAGCCGTCGGTGGACGCATTCCAGATTTGATTCTCCGGATGAATCGCGTTGGCCGCCGTTAGCCAGTTGCTGCGAACGTCCATGTTGTTGGTGCGATAGGTCCAGTCGTCAAAGTTCATGCCCCACACATCCCGGTGGTTATGTATCAGGATGCTGTTGGTGGCCCACAGAAAGCCGTAATAGGACCAATCATAGTTGTCGCCGAAACGCCCGCCCGTCTGGCAATCGGTCACGAAGCATCGCTCCAGCCGGCCGGTCGGCGCGCCGTAGCCGGATTCAATCGCCTGGCCGCAGTTGAGGAATACGTCGTTATAATGTCGCACATCCTTGTCCGCATGCGGCGAGGCGTTTTCCGTCCCCGAAAGTGAATTGGCTTCGTGGAAAATCGCCTCGAACCAGCAGCGATCGAAAATCAGGGTGCCCGCACCGCTGCCGCCGGAATCAATGCCGTCGTCCTTGGTCCAGCCGAACAGGGTGTTGGTAAAGCCGTGGGGAAAGCCGGCGCGCGAGTCGGTGATATAAAGGCCGTCGTTGTCGCCGTCCGCGTAGCCGGCGGAATCATCCGGGCATTCAATGAAGGCGCTGTCGTTGACGATGAATTGCGCGCCGGTGTATTCGCCGCCGGTGGTGGTTCGGTGCATCAGGAAGCGGGTCATTTCGATGCGATAGGAGGCGCCGGTGCCGCTCTTGCTGTGGCCCAACTGGCCGTAGAGGTGCATGGCGGCGGAATCCACCAACGTCAGGTTGCAATTGGCGCCCACCAGCGATATGAGCGCCTGCTCCGCGCGATGGCTGGAAATTCCCGAAAGGCTTGGGTCATGCCCATGCCCGCCAAACCAATAGCCTGGGTAGCCGCCCGCCCCCGTGAAAATGGTTCCTGTCGCCGCAAGCGAAGTGTTGTTCGTATGCTGAATAAATCCTCCCCAATACTGCGTGCGGGTGAGCGGCGTGAAAACCACCATTTGTTCCACCGTGCCGTTAATGCTGATTGCTCCATGGTTGGTGATGTCCATCAGCGGGTTCAGCAGCACAATGGAGCCCTCGCCAATGGAGAGTGCACCGCCCAGAGGCACCATGAGGTGATTCGTTACCAGGATGCGCGAGTTGGCTGGCCAGGCCGTGTTCGCGCTTAGCAATCCGCCCACAGGTGTCCAAACCGTGCCGGACTCGAATAACACTGTTTTGTTGGTCCGCAGCCCGGCGATTTGAAACTCGTAATCCACCGCGCCGGCTTGGGCCACCGCCGCCAGGAATCCCGAGCCCACGCCGCGCTTGATGCCGATGGGCGCATTGCCGCTGATGCTCACCTGCCCGTTCACCCGCACCGCGTGCCCTTCCGCATCCACCAGCCAAATCACCACCGGCGTTTCCATGCCCACCGGATATTGCGCCGGCGCGAGGATGCGCAACGCCGCCCCGGCAAATTCATTCGTCGCCGAGTTAATGACCGGGTAAGGGACATGCGGCGGCAGGCCGCATTCTGTGGATTCGCGCTCCGTGGGCCGGACGATGAATTGCCATAACTGGTTGGTGACGGTGCCGCTGGTTTGGTTGGTGCCCCACACCCGCAGCTCATGGTAATCGGCCTTGGCTACGGTGACTGGCGTTCCCACCGCCACCGGCTGGCCATCCAGTAGCGCCGCGTAATTGTAGCCCGCCTGCGGATTGATGGTAAAGGTGACCTGGTCCTGGTAGCCAGGATAGCTTTTGTTGGCCAATCCGGTGATGCTAAACTGTGCCCGCCCTTCCCCCCCGCCGGCCGCCATAACCGCCAGCAAAACCGCCCAACTGTTAATTCGACTCATCATTGACCGCTTTATTGTCCCATTTCGCCAAAAGGGAAGCAATCGGCAAGTGCGGTTGACAGATTCACTCCGTAAGATAAGCTCGGCGGCTTTACGGACCTGGTCCGTTTAAGGCAAACTGAAGCAATAGAACGAATTGAAGCCATGAAACCGAATGTCTTTATCGCGCAGTCCGGCGGGCCGTCCGCCGTCATCAACAATTCCCTGCGGGGCGTGATCGATTTTTGCCACGAGCATCCCGAGGTGTTTGGCCGCGTTTATGGCGGCTGGCACGGCATCGAAGGGGCCCTGAAGGAGGAACTCCTCGACCTTTCGGCCCAGGACCCCCGCGAGGTGCGCCTGCTCGAAACCACCCCCGCCGCCGGGGCCATCGGCACCTGCCGCTACAAGCTCAAGGCCAAGCAGCAGGAGGATTTCCAGCGCGTCATTGACGTTTTCAAAGCCCACCACATCGGCTTCTTTTTCTACATCGGCGGCAACGACTCGATGGACACCGCCCACAAGATCAGCAAGCTGGCGGCGGAAAAGGGCTTGAGCCTCGTCGCCACCGGCGTGCCCAAGACTATTGACAACGACGTGGGCGACGCCGCCTTCAAGCTGGTGGATCACACCCCCGGCTTCGGCTCGACCGCCCGCTACTGGGCCTGCAACATTTTATCGGCGAACGAGGAAAACGCCGGTTCCAGCCCGGCCGACCCAGTGCTGGTGCTCCAAGCGATGGGGCGCAAGATTGGCTTCATCCCGGCCAGCGTGCGTCTGGCCGATCCGAAACGCGAGATGCCCCTCCAGATTTACCTGACCGAGGCCGGCCTGAACCTTGAGCAGTTGGCCGACAATGTGAGCGACCAAGTGCGCCGGACTGGCCGCTGCCTGGTGGTCATCAGCGAGGGTCTCGACGTGGGGGACATCGGCGCGCAGAAGGATTCCTTCGGGCACACCGCCTTCGGGGCGAGCGACTTGACCGCCCAGCAGGCGGTGGTTTCGTATCTGAATCGCAAGGGCCTGCCAGCCACCGGCAAGGCCCGCGGCCAGGTGCCCGGCACCGACCAGCGCCACTCCATCGTGCTGGCCTCGTCCGTGGACCTTCTCGAGGCCTACGAATCCGGCCGCAAGGCGGCGCAGATCGCGATGCGGGACGGCAACGGGTTTATGGCCACCATCCTCCGCGAGCCCGGCCCGGTTTATAAAGTGCGCTATGACAAGGTGCCCCTCGAATTGATGGCCAACAGCGAACGGTTCTTCCCCAAGGAATGGATCGCGGCCAACCGCGTGGATGTCACCGATGAATTCATCGCCTACGCCAAGCCCTTGATTGGCGAGGAATGGGTGCGCGTGCCGCTCGAAAACGGCCTGCCCCGCTTTGCGAAGCTCAAGCCGCTTTTCGCCGAAAAGAAATGCCCGCCCTACCTGCCGGAAGCCTATCGGAAGAAATAGCCGTCAGCCCGGAGCGGTCGGCCGGCGCGTTGCCGCCCCAAAGGAGGGCCAGCGGCCCTAATTCATTGCATTAAGCAAATTTGATGTTATTAAAAAAATCCGGGCAGGCTGGACAAATGGCGCTTTCCGGCGCAATTTAGCATGGTTGTATGAGTGACGAGTCCATGAACAACTTTACGCCTCGAGCGCAGCAAGTGCTGGCCCTGGCGCGCAAAGAAGCCGACCGGTTTAACCACAACTTTGTGGGCACCGAGCACTTGCTGCTGGGGCTGATCAAGCTCGGGCACGGCGTGGCGGTGAATGTCTTGCAGAAGATGGGGTTGGACCTGGAAACCCTCCGCATGGAGGTGGAAAAACTGGTGGGAACCGGCCCGGACCAAAAAGTGGTCGGCAACATCCCCTACACCCCGCGGGTCAAGAAAGTGCTGGCGCTGGCCTCCAAGGAAGCCAAAGCCCTGAGCCATACTTATGTGGGCACCGAACACATCCTGCTCGGCTTGTTGCGGGAAGGCGACGGCGTCGCCGCTCGCGTCCTGAAGAACCTGGATGTGGATATCGAGCAAACGCGGCAGGAAGTGCTCAAAGAGCTGGATCCGAACTTCCAAGCCTCGGAAGACCAAACCCAGGAAGGCGCCGCCGCCGGCGGCGGCGAAAAGCCGCAAGCCGCGGGTGAGAAAAAGGCGGAAGTCAAGACCCCGGCCCTCAAGGCCTTTGGACGCGACCTGACTGAAATCGCCCGCAAAGGCGAGTTGGACCCGGTCATCGGCCGGCGCAATGAAATCGAGCGGGTGACCCAGATTCTGTGCCGCCGCACCAAGAACAACCCGGTGCTCCTCGGCGAGGCCGGGGTGGGCAAAACCGCGATTGTCGAAGGGCTGGCCCAGGAAATCGCCAAGGGCAACGTGCCCGAGTTGCTGCGGGACAAACGGGTCATCACCCTCGACCTGGCCTTGATGGTGGCCGGCACCAAATACCGCGGCCAGTTCGAGGAGCGCATCAAGGCGGTCATGGATGAAATCCGCCGCTCGCGCAATGTGATCCTCTTCATTGACGAGCTGCACACCATCGTCGGCGCCGGCTCGGCGGAAGGAACCATGGACGCCTCCAACATCATCAAGCCAGCCCTGAGCCGGGGCGAGTTGCAATGCATCGGCGCGACCACCTTGAACGAATACCGCAAATACATCGAAAAAGACGCCGCCTTGGAACGTCGTTTCCAAAGCGTCAAGGTCGAGGAACCCTCGATCGAAGATGCCATCCAGATTCTTAAGGGCTTGCGCCCGAAATACGAGGACCACCACAAAGCCGAAATCACCGACAAGGCCATCGAATCCGCCGTCCAGCTTTCCAGCCGCTATATCAGCGACCGTTTCCTGCCCGACAAGGCCATTGATCTGATGGACGAGGCCGGGGCGCGCGGCCGAATCTCCGCCATGACCCGTCCGCCCGAAGTCAAGGACCTGGAGTCCGACATCGAAAGCATCAAGGCGCAAAAGGATGCCGCCATCAAGCGCCAGGACTACGAGGGCGCCGCCGCCTTCCGCGACAAGGAAAAGCAGGCCAAGGATAAACTGGAGGCGGTTCTTAACGCCTGGAAGGCAAACCGCGAGGAAAAACGCGTCAAAGTGGACGAAGACGACATTTTGCACGTGGTCGCTCGCTGGACGGGCATCCCCCTGCGCCGCATGGAACAGGGCGAAGCGCAACGCTTGCTGCGAATGGAAGAGGAAATGAGCAAGGTCGTCATCGGTCAACAGGTGGCGGTGGCGGCCGTTTGCAAGGCTCTCCGACGGTCGCGGGCGGCGCTAAAGGATCCCAAGCGCCCCATCGGCACCTTCGCGCTGCTGGGGCCGACGGGCGTCGGCAAAACCTTGCTGGCCAAATCCCTCGCTGAATCCATGTTTGGCGACGCCAAAGCCCTGATCCAGCTCGACATGAGCGAATACATGGAGAAATTCACGGTTTCGCGCCTGGTCGGTTCACCCCCCGGTTATGTGGGCTACGAAGAGGGCGGGCAGCTCACCGAACAGGTGCGGCGGCGGCCTTACTCGGTGGTGTTGTTCGATGAAATCGAAAAGGCCCATCCGGACGTGATGAACATGCTGCTCCAGATTCTCGAGGAGGGCAAGCTGACCGACAGCGTGGGGCGCGTGGTCAATTTCCGCAACACCATCGTTTTGATGACCTCGAACGTAGGCGCGGAAACCATCAAAAAGCAGAGCACAATGGGATTCTCCCCCATCACCGACGAGAACAGCTACGAAAAAATGCGGGAGAAAATCATGGAGGAGGCCAAAAAACTCTTCCGCCCCGAGTTCCTGAACCGATTGGATGACGTGATTGTTTTCCGTTCGTTGACCAAGACCGACTTGATTGAAATTTTGGGCCTGGAAATCAACAAGGTGATGGAGCGGCTTAAAGGCAAGAACTTCAAACTCGAACTCGACGACAAAGCTCGTGATTTCCTGGTCGAGAAAGGCTACGACCCGCAATACGGCGCCCGTCCGATGCGCCGGGCCGTCGAGCGTTTCCTCGAAGACCCCCTCGCCGAGGAAATCCTGAAAGACGCCTTCAACGAAAGCAGTCCCATCCTGGTCAGCGTCGAAAAGGACAAACTGGTTTTCCAACAGAAAACCGCCTCCGCCGGCGCGGCGGGCGCGCTCACCAGTTAATCCCGGCGGCCCGCGCAGTCATTCCCGGTCCGCAAGAAGCAGGTTGGCCGCCCCCACCCCTGCCGGCGAGGACGTTCACTTAAACCTAAATTCCGCAGTTAGAAAAGAGCGGGGAAGTTGTAAAGCGGATGAACAAAGATGAGCGCCGATGCTGAAGCAGAAATGGCTTTCACCCGCCAGGTGCCAGCCTCTGCTTTCGCAAGTCTTTGGTATCCGTGTCCATCCCTGTTTATCCGTGGTTGAACTGCGGTTTTTAGGTTAAAAGGCGTCGGGCAGGCGCAAGCGGGCGCGAATATCCTGCCGGTCGAAATCCCGCAACTTGGTTTCGACCGCTTTAAGAGTCGGGCGATCAAACGCGCCCGACAAGAGATCCCGCCAGTCTTCCGGCAACGGCTCAAGCGCGTAAGGAATATTTTCGAGAACTTCCCGCGCTTGCGACGGCATGCAGCGGCAAATAAGGGTTGACGGCGCGCGGGTGCCCGCCCGCAAGTAAACGATGGGGCCAAACACCACCGGCCCATCCTCGATGACCCGGGCCACCACGCTGAAATGCGGCCCCCCAGCATCGGCGGCAAAGCGCCGGCCCGCCACAGGCCGCCCATGCTGCTGTTGCGCGGCATGCTCAAGGGATCCCGCCACATAAATCAGCCGCGGCGGGGTTTCATTGGCCAGCACCTCCCAAATCACCGGCTGTTCCTGCGAATTAAGCGTGATCCGCAAGCCTTGGACCGGCAGCGCCGCGCTTTCCCGTCCGTCCGTGGCGGCGACCGGCGGGTAAAACCACCAATAGGTCACCTGCCGATGCCGGCGGCCGCCGATCTCCAGGTCCTTTTCGCGGTAATAGAGGGTGGCCTTTTCCGGAAGGCGGCGACCGGCGGCCCCAGGCAGGCTCGCCGGCAAGTCCTTGGCCCAATTCGTAAAATGGCGCCCGGCAGATTCCTGCAAAATTAACGGCGCAAGTTTGGCCGCCAGATGCTCGTTTGTAGTTGGCGCGGGCTTCAGAAGAATGACCTGCTCGAATTGGTTGGTGGCCAGCCGATATATTTTTTCGGGATCCGAATCCGGGCCAGCATCGGCGAAAGCGGGCCAACCTGCAACTGGCAACGCCAAGGCGAGCATCAACCTGCCGGCGAGGCGTAGCGCGGGATTCTTGTGCCAATTGGTGATGCCAGCCGGTTTCGTTTTATATCCCTCCGATCTCGACTGGGCAAAACTACCCTTGGCGTCTTGCCTTGGCAAGGTGATGGCTGCGGCAGAGAACCGCGCAACACTTTCAACCCTTTTCCGGCCCGGGGAAACCGGCAAAACGGCTAAGTGGTGATCTGTCCCTCTCGCCTCTCCCCTCATGCGGGGCGTCCATGATACCGCGGCTTGGACAAGGAAACCCCGATGAAATATGGCGGCCAAGCTCATGGCGGCGAGTTCAGCGGTCGGCGCCGAGACTGATCATCCAGTTGCCGCCCCGCCGCTGGTAATCCTTGAAGGCCTTTTCCCCCATTAGCTCCTTGACCGCCCGCTCCGTTTCGGCGCGCAGCGCGGCCAAGGCCGCCTCTTTCTGTTCCGGAGTGAGATCGTCCGCCGCCGCCAATAGCCGGCGCCGCTGTTCCTCGGCGACTTTTTTCATTTCATACACCGCCTGGACGGTTTCCTTCGGCAATTCATTGCGCTGGGCCGCCTGGTGCAACTCCCGGTAGGCGCTGTCTTGCGTAAGCTGGTATTCTCCGTATCTCTCGACGCCCAGCAGGTTTTTCATTTCCTGCTCCATGATCTGCCGGGCCGCCTCGCGTTGCTGCGGGGAGAGGGTCCCGCTTTCTTCCGCCTGCCGGATTTGATCCTCATAATTCTTTTGAATTTGATACAGACGGCGGAACTCCTCCTCCGTGGCGTTGAACGCGCCCATGCGATAGCGCAATTCCTGGGAAGTGCTGGAGGTGCGCAGGTCGTATTCGGCCAGTTCCGCGGGCGAGAGGACCTTGGCCATCTCCGCCCGCCGCTGCCGGGCAAGGTCCTCCAGGGCGGCCTTTTGCTCGGCGCTCAATTCCCCGTTGGCCTGGCTGTAAATATCCTGTTCGAGCTCGGCATACCGTTCGAGCAGCGCGCCAAGCTGCTGCCGTTTGCCCTCGCCCAGAAAGGCAAGTTGCCGTTCCTGATAGGTGGGAAACGGGTTCTGCCGGGCCATTTCCGCCTGGTAATCCACCCCCAACAGCGCCTGCACTGTTTGCCGTTTCTCCTTTTCCAACTGTTGCAGTTTCCGGGTGAACTCCCGGTTTTGCGGATCGTCATACGGCGCGTCCGGCTTCCAGAATTTTTGCTGGCTCGCCGCCGGATTCAAAGCCCGCGCCTTTTGGGCGTAGAGCTTGTTCAGGTCGGTGATGATCAGGTCCCGGATGGTTTCCTCCGGGCAGCCAATGGAACGCAGGTTGTTGATGTAAGTCCGGTAATCGGGCGATTCCACCGTCTTCCAGGTGTTCGAGCGAAAACGCATGAGGTTGGTCGCGTCAATGCCGCTCAGCTTGGTGACCACGCGCAACGCCGTGTTGGTGACGTTCTGCGTGATCACCTGCGGCGCTTCCGGCGGCTTGCGCCTGCCCAGGGAGACCACCAACGCAACCGCCAGGCCCGCGTTCAGCGCCATCGAGATCGCCAGCGTTATTCCGGACTTCATGCGCGCTATTTTAATCGGAATGCCCGATTTAACAAGCAAGACCGATTTGCGCCCTCCTTGCCTGCCGCACGCAGGACTGGCATTTCCTCAAATGCTCTGTTTCCATTCGTCTATCATCTATTGGCGATTGGCTATATTGCACCTGGATTCCGCAATTACTGTATGGTCTCCAGGATGCAATACACAATCTGTCACCGTGCGCGACGTTCTCCCTATACCCCCTTGGGGGGAGAGGGTTGGGTGAGCGGGGCGTCGCTTACCCCAAGCACTCATCAGGAATTTCCGGCTGGCTGCTATTTTTCCATTGCCTCCTTGATTCCCCTATGCTGCTGGCCCCGGCCTAGCTCCGCCTCGCTCTTTCCTGTTGCGCAATTCGCCCGGCTCGTTTCTACTCCCCCGGACGTTGGACCGAAGGATTTGCCCATGCCACCGTTTGATGCAAACCAATTCGTTGCCGCGAACGTGCGCGACCTGCCACGCTCGGGCATCCGCGACTTTTTCGACATCGTCCAGGGAATGAAAGAGGTGATTTCCCTGGGGGTCGGCGAACCGGATTTCGTAACCCCCTGGCACATCCGAGAAGCGGCCATTTACGCGCTGGAAAAAGGGCGCACCAGCTACACCTCGAACCTGGGACTGCCAAAACTGCGCGCGGCCATCGCCGCCCATCTCGAGGCGCATTTCAACGTCTCCTACAATCCGACCAACCAAATCCTGATCGCGGTCGGCGTCAGCGAGGCCATGGACCTGGCCCTGCGCGCCGTGACCAATCCCGGCGACGAAGTGATTTACCACGAACCCTGCTACGTCAGCTATTCGCCCAGCATTATCCTGGCCTACGGCGTGCCGGTGCCCGTCTCCTGCCGGCCCGAAAACGGGTTCGCGGTGACCGCCGAGGCCATCGCCAAGGTCATCACGCCAAAAAGCAAGGTCCTGGTCCTCAATTTTCCCACCAATCCCACCGGCGGGACCATGACCCGGGAGGAACTGCTGAAAATCAGCGATCTGGCCCAACGCCACAACCTGCTGGTGTTGACCGACGAGATTTACTCGGAACTCACCTTCGAGGGCCGGCACACCAGCATCGCCTCACTGCCGGGGATGCTGGACCGCACGATTTTCCTGCACGGCTTCTCGAAGGCCTACGCGATGACCGGCTTCCGCATCGGCTACGCCTGCGGCCCGGCGGAAATCATCGAGGCGATGATGAAGATTCATCAATACTCGATGCTTTGCGCCAGCATCATCAGCCAGGAAGCCGCCCTCGAAGCCATCCACCACGGCCTGCCGGACACCGAGCGCATGCGCGACCAATACCGGCTGCGCCGCAACCTGATCGTCAAGGCGCTCAACGACATGGGCCTGGACTGCCACTTGCCGCGCGGCTCGTTTTACGCCTTCCCGAGCCTCCGCCGCACCGGGCTGACCTCCAAGGAATTCGCCGTCAAGCTGCTGGAGCAGGAGAAAGTAGCCTGCGTGCCGGGCGGGGCCTTCGGCCCAACCGGCGAAGGTTTTCTGCGCTGCTGTTTCGCCACCGCCATCGGGCAAATCCAAATCGCCGTCGAGCGCATGGCCCGGTTTGTCGAACGGACGCGCAAAGCCTGAAGTCAATTCGCTTGTCGAGCCGACTGGCCGGACAGGTCGTTTATCGCCCGGCTTGGCGCTACTCAGCGTCCGAGGTTCGCCAGCCACCAGCCGCCCATTTGCTGGTATTCCTTGAATGCCGCGGGCCCGAGCAGATTCAGCGCGTATTGCTCGGCGTTCTCTTTCAACGCCGCGAGGGCCGCCCGACGCTCGGCGGCATCCAAGTCGCGGTTGGCCATCAACTGCCGCTTTTGCTCTTCAGCCGTTTTTTTCAACTCATAAATGGAGTCGGCCGCCGTGGCCGGCAACTGATGCCGGCGCAGCACCTCGACCAGCGAGCTCCACGAGGGATCCTGTGCCCGCTGGTATTCCGCGTATCGTTGCTCCCCCAGGGTCTTTCTGACTTCGGCTTCAAGCTGCTTTTGGGCGCTTTGGCGCGCCGGCCAATTGGTCGCCATGCCGGGCGCGTAGAGGTATTGGTCATCAAAGGACTTTTGCAGCCGGAATAGCGCCAGGAATTCCTCCTCGGTGGCCTCAAACGCGCGCAATTTGACTTTCAACGATTGCGCCGTCGGCGAAGTGCGCGCCTGGTAACTCTCCAACTCGGCCGGCGTAAGCAAAGCGGCGATCTCCGCCTGCTGTTGCTCGCGCAAACGCCGGGATTGTTCCTGCCACTGTTGCCAATCCCCTCCGTAAGCCGGTTGCTGGTCGTAGAGAGCGCGATGTTGCTCCTGGTGCTTCTGGAGCAAAGCCTGCAGCTTGTCGCGCTTGTCGGCGCTCAGGAAATCCAACGCGGGCTCGGCTTGGCCGTACACATAGCCTTGCTGGCGCTGCATTTCCTTGTCGAGGTCCACCCCGAGAAGCGCCTTGACCAGGTCGCGCTTCTCGCGGTTGAGCGCGCGCGACTGCGAGTAGTATTCGCGTTGGGCGGCCGGATCAGTCGCCGGATAGCGCCACCACTCATTCGTGGTCTTGAGCGAGGGGTTAAGCGCGCGCAGTTTTTCGGCGTAAAGCTTGTTCACGTCCGCAATGATAAGGTCCCGGATGGTTTCCTCCGGGCAGCCGATCGCCCGCAGGTTGGCAATGTATTGCGCGTAGTCGGTGGACTCAACTTGCGGCCAGATCCTGGGCAAACGTCCGGCGGCCTCCGGGGCGGGAGTGGCTGGCGATGGGGGCGGCGAGTGATGCCGCTGGCGCAAAGGCGCGTTCGTCGCCTGCCTGACCTCGACCGGCGCGGAGCGGGGCAAGGGGCGGTTGGCCAAAGTCACTATCAGGGCGGCGGCCAATCCCAGGTTTCCCAAGGCCAATAGTATGATCAGAGGACGCTGTTTCATACGCTTGCAATATGCCACCACGCCCCGCCGCCGGGCAATCTGATTTTGCCGCCAGTTTGAGAACGTTTGGGACTGGCGCCAGCCTGAGAACACGCGTCGAAAATGCGACGCAAGATGCTTGCTTTCCACCGGACCAAGCCGGAAAATCGCCGCTCATAGATCCGGGGCAAAAGCAATTCTTCGTAAGCCGCGAAGCGCCAAAAGGGCGGACTTTGCGCCGTATGAAAGACCGGAAGGAAATGGATGTTATGAAAAGAAGAGCCTTTCTGGCACTGGCCGCCCGAGCCGCGGCTGCGCAGGCGGTCTTGCCTTCGTTCGCCATTGGAAAACCCGGCCCCTCCGCGAACGGCAAGCTGAACATCGCCTTCATCGGTTCCGGAGGCTGGATCGCCCGGCAACCCTACGAGCAAGGATGCAGCGAAGAGAACCTCGTTGCCTTCTGCGATGTGGACCGCGATCAATGCGCGGAAAACATGAAGAACTGGCGAACCACCCAGCCCTTCTTCGAGGATTTTCGGGTGATGCTCGACAAGATGCACAAGGAGATTGATGCGGTGGTCGTTTCCACGCCCGATCACACGCACTTCCCGGCCACGCTGGCGGCCATGGAACGAGGCATCCACGTTTACACCCAGAAACCGCTGACGCACAACATCTGGCAGGCCCGGACTTTGGTCAAAGCCAGGGAGCGTTACAAAGTGGTCACCCAGATGGGCAATCAGGGACACGCGAGCGATTCGATTCGTCAATCCGTCGAAGCCTACCGAGCCGGCGTGATCGGAGAGGTGCGCGAGGTCTTTGCCCGCAACAGCGGCCCCGAAATGGGCGGTCGGCATTTCGCCAACCCTGCGACAATGCCGCCCCCCCCTTCCCCGGTTCCCGAAGGGCTCGCGTGGGATCTCTGGCTTGGACCGGCGGCCAAGCGGGATTTCTATCGCGATTACCTCCCCTACAAATGGCGGGCTTTTTACGACTTCGGTTCGGGCATCCTCGCCGACTGGGGCACCCACACCTTCGACACGCCGGTCTGGGCGCTTGACCTTGATCCGCCGACGGTCGTGCAGTGTCTGGAGCGCAAGCCCTCGCTGGAGGGCCTCATCCCGGCGGGCAGCCGGATCAAGTATCACTTTCCCGCCAACGCGAAGCGCGGCCCGGTCGTGCTTTACTGGTTTGACGGCCCGCAGGACTGGACGAAAGTTGGACGCATAGACCGGTTCGAGGCTGATCATGCCGCCTACTTGGGACGCGCCTGCTGGATGGTCGGTGCCAAAGGTTTGATCGGCTGCGACACCCATGCCGGGTCCTCCACCATCCTGCCCGTTGAAGCACGCAATGAGTGGCAGGCGAAGCCGCCCGCCAATCCCATCCCCCGCGTCAAAGGCGGCCCGTTTCGCGAATGGATCCGCGCCATCAAACAGACCGGCCCGGAGCCTGGATCGAACTTCACCTACTCGGCAAAGCTGACCGAGATCATTCTCCTGGGGGTGCTGGCCCAGCGTTTCAACACCCGCATCGAATGGGACGCCAAGGCCGGCCGCATCACCAACCACCCCGAGTTGAACGCTTTCGTCAAGGAACCGGCGCGCGAAGGCTGGCGCTATGGCGAGAACCTTTAGGGAAAAGATGCCAATGATACCCAAAAAAAACTAACCTCATCACCATGAAAAACCCGTCCATCCAAATACTCACAGCTTCCATCCTCCTGCTTGCAAGCCTGCCTGCGGCGGCGGCCCCCAAGGCCCCGCTCAAGGCGTGGACCGACCCCGCCGCCGCGCTGCGCGAAGACCCGGATTTCGCCATCCAGGGCGAATACGCGGAGGCAACCACCGGCGCGCAAGTGGTCGCGCTCGGCGACGGCCGCTTCGACGCCTACCTGCTGGAAGGCGGACTGCCCGGCGCGGGATGGGCTCCCGGCAACGCCCGAACCGTCCTGCGGGGAGGCCGTCAAGGCGACGAGGTGGCGCTGAAGGACGACACCGGAAAGACCACCGCGACGATCCGCAAAGACCGCATGGTCGTGGTTGGCGCGAATGGCCTGAAAAGAGAGCTTGCGCGCGTCGAACGCGCCAGTCCGACCCTTGGCGCGAAGCCGCCGGCGGGCGCTGTGGTGCTGTTTGACGGCAGCACGGCGGAGGCCTGGGAAAACGGCAAAGTGGAAAACGGCCACCTGCTGGCCACCGGTTGCACCAGCAAGCAACGCTTTGGCGATTACACCCTCCATCTGGAATTCCGCACGCCCTACATGCCCACCGCACGCGGTCAGCAACGCGGCAACAGCGGCGTCTATCACAGCGGTCGCTGGGAAACCCAGGTGCTCGATTCCTTCGGGCTCGAGGGAAAAGACAACGAGTGCGGTGGCATCTACTCGGTCGCCAAACCGCGCCTTAACATGTGTTTGCCCCCGCTCAGTTGGCAAACGTATGACGTTGACTTCACCGCCGCGACGTTCGATGCCAACGGCAAGCGGACCGCCTGGCCGCGGATCACGGTGAAACTGAATGGGGTGATCGTGCACCAGGACCTGGAACTTGCCAAGGACTTCACCACCGCCGCGCCGATCACTCAACCCCTCGCAAATCCCGAAGGGCCGATATACCTGCAGAACCACGGTAATCCGGTGGTCTATCGCAATATCTGGATTGTGCCGCGAAAACGGCCCTAGAACCAGCAGGCCGGGTTATGGTGGTGTTTCTATTTTCGGAGCCAGCTTGACCACCCGAACAAAGCGAATGACCGCGTCGCCCCGCACCGCGCGGATCTGCAAGTCCAAGCCGGTGTAGCCCCGGCCGGGAAAACAGGCCTCCTTGAGTATAAACGTAACCGTCCTGGCCGCGCCCGAGTCGCCGCAGGTCACCTTGCGTGTCGCGGTCATCTTGTCGCCGGCGGAGTACTCCAATTGCCACTCGGCATGGGCCTGGTCGAGGTAGGTAATCTTGACGGCAACGGGGTGCGGCCCGCCGTCGAGGAACGCTTCGTCCACGCCGAAGCGGATCAAAGACTGCCCCTTGGCCGACTGGGTTTGGCGCGCCGTCAGGTCGTAAAGGTGGTTCCGGTCAAATTCGAACATTTGCGGCGGAACCTCGATCTTCCCGGTGGCCAGCGTGCGTGCGCCTTCGGCATCGCGCTGATACAGCCAGCGCTCAAAGTTCTTCGCTGGTTGCCCCTGCTTGCCCCTCTTGACAACGCTTTCGCGCAGGTAACACCAGGCGTCGGGCGCGTCCTGGGCGGTCTTGCCCAGTTCCAGGGCCAGGTAATGGAGCAGCGGCGGATTGATCAGCCAAGGGCCGCCTTCGGCCCAGACAAAGTTGCGCCGCATCTGCAACATCCGCAGCGTGGCCTCGCGATAGCGGTGGGGAAAAGTCTCGATCGGGCCAAAGCGTTCCACGTGGCTGCTGGTGTATTCTTCGTTCTCGTCACCAGAGGCGCGGTTCTCCGCGATGAGCGGACACTTCTCGTTGACGACCAGGTAACCATCGGGGTCCAGTTCCTGGCCCAAACCGGGGTTGGGCGCATGAAGCATATAGTGTTCGACGAATCCGTTGCGTTGGCCCATGCCAAGCTTCAGCGCCAGTTCAAGGTCCTCGCCCTTGCTGGAGACCAGGCACAGCTTATGGGGCACGCCTTTGAAGGCATCCGCCCAGGCCCGCAGCCGCTCCTCGAAAAGCGGGCGCTTGGGATCGCCGACCGGCGGGCCCGCACCCTCCTCGCCTCTCGACGCCGAAACCAGATGCAGGTAGCAGATATCCAGCTCCTGCATCTGCGGAATGCCGGTCCGGCCGAAGGCCTCGACGAGTTTCAGGTATCGCCGGTGATACTCCGGATGGTAGATGTCCAAGTTGACGACTTGGAACGGGATGGACTTATTCGGCTGCTCTTCGATCAGCGGGATGCCGTGCTGCTTGAGCCAGCGCGGCGCCGTGCCAATCTCTGTTTTCCTGATGGCCCGGTCTTGCAAGCTCTGGAAGTAGCGTGTCTCCCAAACAGACGCCCCCAGCCCCATCTTGACAGCGTATTTGCCACCCTCGCTAGCCTTGAGAATTTCCTCGCGCAGGACGCGGAAATCGAAGACGCCCTCCACGGGTTCGACCTCGCGCCACGAAGCTCGAACCGCGCGTTGGATGCGGCCCGGGAACTCGGGCGGGACCAGCTTTTCGCTGATTTGAATCCCGCTGAACCGTGCCGGCTTCACCCACGGCGGCAATGACCAATCCTCCCCCTCCACGGTGTGGTCGGCGCCATTCCACGCATGGAATGTGTATTCCTTGATGAAGAGCGTGGCCGCCTTACGATCGAAGTCGCCAGCGGGCGCGCCACTCAAGGACAACGCGGCCAAGAGGCATACAAGAAGGAGTTGTTGCGGGTGTTTAATAGTGCAAGCGGGCCCGATTGTTTTATTCTTTCGGCGCCTGGCGAGTGACAATGGGGACGTAGCCGACTTCCAGACCCGGAGGCGGAGTGACGATCAAAGCCGGATCAAGTTCGGCCAGCTTGCCAAATGCGGGCGGGGCCAGGTAATCCCGGTCTTTCTTCCAATGCCGATGGAGCTTCTCCACCCTTGCCTGCACGGCTTCCCGCTCCTGGTCCGTAAGGTCGGCGTTCAGCATGGCGGGCTGGTCGGCGAAGCGATACCAGTAGTAAGTGACCACGCTGCCGTCTCCCGGATACGCTTGAAACGGTCCGGCCTTGGGACCGGGCTTTTTCCAGCAACTTTCCGCCTCTTCGGGTGTGACATAGGTCTTGGGTCGCCGTCCGGTAGGGCGCTCAAAACGCGCCTTGGTCAATCCCGTTTCCACCGGAACCTCTTCGACCGGCACCGGCACCCATTGCGGTTTTCCGCCGCTCTTCACCAGGTGGAAATACTCGGGCAACCGCACCAGCGGCCCATTCTTGGAAGCGGTCTGCTTCACGAATTTGGGATCCCAACGGTAGCCGAAGGTGTTTGGATCCACTGCCATCGGCGTTGCGAACGAACTCCACGCCACCGGCGCCTTTTCCTCCTTGGGAGTGCCGTCCGGATAGATCCTCCAGGTGGCTCCCCCTTTGCCGGTGAACTGATGACGGACGGCGGCTTCCGAACGGATCGCGCCGCTGGCCGCGGCCCCGCCGCCAAACCAGGTCTGCACCGCATCCCAGAGCGCCTGCTTGTTGTAGGAAGTGATGTGATGAACGAGGCGTGATTCGCCGTTCGCCTCGCAGGGAAAGAAGGTCGGCGCGATGCGCGCGTAAGTTTCTCCCTTGGCGTCCACAGCCTGAATGCTGGGGATATGCTGGGTTTCCATCTGCAAGGCCCGGTTGGGATTGGAGGGGCGGCTATCCAGAAGCATCCCGCTAAAGCGCGGCTCCGCGACCGCGCCGGCGGACCAGAAATAGGGGGTGAAAAACGCCACCGGGCCTTTAAAATTCCGCGTGTTCAAAAAGAGCGTCCAGGATTGGTCCCCAGTGGGAATGTCCTTGCCGGCAGTGGTGTTCTTGGCCTTGGTGAGCGGAAGCGGCAGATAGCCGTAGCCAAACAGCTCTCCGCTGGTGCCCTGCTTGAGATTCAAGCCGTCCGGCGGCCATAGCAGCCACGGGCTGAGCTGCGCCACGCCGTATTTGCCTTTGGGCTGGGCCCAATCTCTTCCCTTGCCGGCCCCGGGTCCGTTGGCCCACTCGCTGAAATTCGGCGCCACACCGCCCATGATGAACTTCGGCGTCTCGGTGGCATACTCGGTGTCACGCCACCAGCCCAAGCCGCCCTCGATGTCGGAATAGAGTTTGATTTGCAGTGCTGGATCCTTCTGGGCAAACATCCAGGTGCCGAACAGACCAGTTTGAAAGCGCTGCCCTGGATACTGGTCCAGCAAAGGCCAGGCGGCGACATACATGGAGAACCCGGCGTTGTAGGTTTCAGGAACCTTTTCGTTGGGGACGAGGAGGTAGCCGGCCATCTCTCCCTTTTTAATCGGATCGGCGGCGCCCGCCAGCCAGGCGAATGCTGCGATACCGAGTGTAGTGGCCGCGAACCATCCCAACCTGTTAGCTTGCCGCCGCAGTCCGCTGTTCCTGAATCGAAAGTCCTGAGAGTGCTGTCTGTTCATAATCTGGTTCTTTTTTTTGCTTCAGCGAGTATTTCCATTTATCAGCTTTCTTTCAATGGATTGTTTTTGATCGCGTGCGACGAAAATCAGCACGGCTTCGCAGGCCAACAGGTCGGTGAGGGCCAGTGATGCGCATCTCATCGTTTCGCCTTCCACTCGACGATTCCGGTCTGCGTCTCAATGTCCAGCCGAACGGACGCGTGGGCAAATTCTCGTGTGTAAACATAACCAGTACGAACTGCCGGTCCTTGGGGCGCTCCCAGCGGCCGATCATACTCCGGCGGATGCTTCATCCAGACTTTGCTTTTCTTCGCGTCGTAGCCGTCGTGGGCACAGAAATAACTGTGTTTCTCGGCGCAGATAAGAAAGATCGCCAACAGATAATTGAACCGGCGCGTGGCCGCCTCGTCCTCTGTCAGGGACTTGCGAATCTCATCCGTGCGCTGTTGGTTCTTCGTTCCCCCATCGGAATCTTCCACACCCAGTCCGGCGGTAAAGGCGATGATGTACCCGTGCCGGGCCGCTTCCTGAAAGGCCGCCATGCCCTTGGCCACATAGTCCTTCAAAGAGACTTTACCAACGGTGGTTTCAAAACCCTCCATGTAGGAACCGTCAAACGCCCGCAGGCGGTTCATTCCCGAGTCCGGGAAGCGCGCCCGCAGAACATTGGCCACCATGAGCTTCTCCGGTCCAAACATCCGCCGCGCGTCCTGCATCATATCTGCATAGCCGTCCACCAGCGCAGCTTTCTTTTTGTCGCCAATTTCCTCGTGGAGATAAGCCGGCTCCAAAATCTTGACGTTGCCGTCGCAAAACAGCCCATCAATCGCCGAATCGGCACAGACCTTCCTGGCGCTGGCGAGCCACCAGTCGCGTATCTTTGCGTCCGGCAGGTCGTAAGCTTGAGCGCGGTTACGGATGAGCTTGTCGTTGCCGTTGCGCCCGACCAGGAACGCGCCCGGAATTCCCTTCAAGGATGCGTTGGCGGCATAGCCGTCATAATGCACGATCACATTTCGGTAATACAACACCTTCGTTGCCGGGTTGATCTTCTTGACGGCCCGCGCCGCCGCCAGCGTCCCTTCCTCAGTCGAGCCAAATTCATTCGCTCCGGTGCCTTTCTCGAACGTGACCAGCGGAAACGAGGCAAGGTATCGAATCTCGTCCGCGGTGAACGCGGTATCCTTCCGGATGTGCATGTAACAAGGCACACGTTCCCATGAAAACGCCGGGAGCCGGCCCGTTTCGGGCGACGGTGTGGCGTGCAGTGCTGACAGCGTCGCGAGCAGCAGGGCGGCAAGAAAATGTCGGAGGAGGCGTTGTATTTGGATCACTATATTCGGAATGGATTAATGCTGCTTTTACTGCCCTGACTGCCCCCACACGCGCGGCGCCTTGTAGTTCACGGGCTGGTCCTCGGCCTTGGGCGGCACGGCAGCGGCGCGATACGCCTCCAGCCGCGCGCGGAGCTGCTGGACAACCTCCGGATTCTGCGCGGCGAGGTTGTTCTGCTCGCTGGGATCCTCCGCGAGGTTGAAGAGTTCCACGCTGCTGGCCGCGGTCTTTTCTGACGTTTGCTTGTTTCTAGGCGCAGCCTTCGGCGCTCCGGTCTTCGGGGCGCCGGCGTTTTCAAGGTCGTTGGCGGTGATGTGTCCGTTGAGCACCAGTTTCCAGCCGCCCATACGGATCGCGCCGCTGTTGGGCATGGCGTTGATCAGGATGTCCTCGTGCGGCGACGGTTTGCCCGAGGTGACCACCGGCCAGATGTCGCGGCCGTCGAGTGGATGCTTCTGCTGGAGGGACCCGCCGGACAAGTTTACGAGCGTCGGGAACCAGTCCACGATGTGCAGCGGCTCGTTGACCACCGTCCCGGGCTTGATGTGTCCGGGCCAGTTTGCAAAGGCGCATACGCGCGTGCCGCCCTCGTAGAGCGTGCCCTTCTGCGCGCGAAGTTTGCCATTGGTCGCGCCACCGACCTCGATCTCCATGCCGCCGTTATCACTGGAAAAAATGATGAGCGTATTCTCCGTCAGTCCGCGTTTCTCCAGCGCGGCGACAACGCGCCCGACCTGCTCATCCAAGCACTCGACCATCGCGGCGAAAGCCTGGCGTTTCTTGTGGGTGATGTGCGCGTAACGCTTCAGATACTCGTCTGGCGCCTGCAACGGCGTGTGCGGCGCGTTGAAAGGCACGTAAAGGAAGAACGGCTTTCCCGGCTGCGCCTGCTCGACCACGCGCACAGCCTCGGCGCCCAGCAAGGAGGTCGTGTAGCCTTCGTCGCGGGTTTCCTTGTCATTGCGATGCCAGTCGTGGCCGCCGTCGCGCTGGTGCGTGAAGTAGTCAATTGCGCCGTTGTAGTGGCCGTATTGCGTGTCAAAGCCTCGGCGCGTGGGCAGGTAGTCCGGCTGAAAATGGCCAAGATGCCACTTGCCGCTGAGGTGCGTGGTGTAGCCGGCCTCCCTGAGCGCCTGCGGGAGCGTGCGTTCGTCAAGCGGCAGACCGTATTGCGCCCACGGGCGAACCACGCCGACCTGCAAGCCGTGGCGAATCGGATAACGGCCTGTCAGCAAGGCCGCGCGTGTGGGCGAGCAGACGGGCAGCACGTAAAACTGCTCCAGTTTTGCGCCACCGTTCGCAAGTTTGTCGAGGTTGGGCGTCTTGATTTCGCTGCCGTGCCAGCCGACATCCGTCCAGCCCAAGTCATCGGCAAGGAAGTAGATGATATTAGGCTGGGCAGCGGCCACCGCGAATTGAACGGCGCTCGCCAGCAGGCAAAACGCGACCACGACAAAAGCAAACTTCAAGCTGCGCTCGACGCCTTTTTTCGGGTGCGGTTGGCAAATATCGCCTGCAGCGGCGACTTTGACGCCCGGCGCGGGGGCGACGACGTTGAAGAGGTAGCCGGCGCGCGCGCCCAAGTCCATCGTCTGGGCTGGGGATTCGGCGGAGAGGATGGCGGGGGCAACGGCGGAAACGGAAGGCGAAGATGTGGCCGCTTGCCCTGTGACGTTCATAAACTGGCGGCGGTTGAGGTGGGTTGTATCGTTCACAAATTGCTGCTCGTCCGCGATCGCCCGGTGATTTCCGCGGGGTGATTGTCTGATCGAGCCGTGTTCTTGAGTTTCATTGTTTTGATCGAGGAGCAGAGCGTCCAGCAGCTTTGCTTGTCTCAAGCAGGTGCTTGAGTTCTTTCACGATCTCTGGCTGCTCGAAGTACAGGTTTCGTGTCTCGCCAGGGTCGGTTTCAAGGTTGTAAAGCTGGCCCGGCGCGCCGGGCGCGTTGTCGGGAAGGATGAACGGTTTGAGTCCAGGATTATTGTCGTAGCGGTTGCCGCCGGAGCCGGGGTGATCGAGGTATTTCCAGTTGCCGCGCCGGATGGAGAGAGTGCTTGACCCGCTGAAGGCCTGCGTGAGCAAGTAGGAGCGGATGGGGGCACGGTCCTTGCCGAGAAGCGCGGGCAGCAGGCTGAAGCTGTCCTCACCCGCATCCTTGGGCAGATCGGCGCCGACGATGCTGGCAACGGTCGCCATTACGTCGGTCAGGCTGGCGAGTTGCGCGCTGGTCGTGCCGGGCTTCACCCGTCCGGGCCAGCGGACCAGGAACGGCACACGATGGCCGCCCTCCCATTGGTCACGCTTCAGGCCGCGCCACGGGCGCGCCCCGTCGTGTCCGTAGTCGGCGCGCATGTGGATGACGCTGGTGGTTTCGGGCCCGTTGTCGCTGGTGAAAATGACGAGCGTGTTGTCCGCAACGCCAAGTTTCCCGAGCGTGCCAAGCAGTTCGCCGACAACCCAGTCTAGCTGGTGGATGAAATCACCGTGAGGTCCGGCCTTCGTTGCGCCTTTGAACTGCGGCGCGGCGAACGACGGCAGATGGACGGCCTGCGCGGAGTGAAAGAGAAAGAACGGTTTGCCTGGCGACTGGCGGATATGACGTTCCATAAATTCGCGGCTTTTTTTCAGGAAGACCAGGTCAACTTCCTCCATCGGAAAGTTCGTGGCGATGAGTCCCGCCCGGCAATCGTCGGCGTAGGGATGTTTGGGCAGCCGCGACTTGTCAATCCGCGCCGCCGGTGGAACCGGCACGCGATCGCCTTCGATGAACGCATAGAGCCAGTCCGTGGTGGGACAGCACGCGGTGCCGAAGAAGGTGTCGAAGCCGTGATCCAGCGGCCCTCCTTCGATGCGGCGGGAGAAATCCACGCGCTGAACAGCCTCCACGCCGCCGCCGCGGACGGGCTGACCTTCCTGATCGAAGAAGGTCAGGCCGATATGCCATTTGCCAACGCACGCGGTGGCATAACCTTGGGCGCGGAGCATGGCTGGCAGCGTCAATCGCCCGGGCGCAATGAGCGACGGACCGCCAACCCCGTCGAAAACCCTGCCGCCATTCGGCACGCGGAACGCCATTTGCCCGGTCATCAGGCTGTAGCGCGAAGGCGTGCAAACGGTGGCCGGGCTGTGGGCATCCGTGAACCGCATCCCTTCGCGCGCGAGACGATCGAGGTTGGGCGTGGGGACTTTGGCCCGGTCGTTGTAGCAGCTTACGTCGCCATAGCCAAGGTCGTCGGCGAGAATGATGAGGATGTTGGGCTTCGGCGCAACGGCGGCGGACAACATGGCCGGCAGCGCCAGCAGCAAGGAAAGCCAGGCGAGGATACGGGGTCCGCGTCTCTCCGTTTGCGGCGCTTTGCCAATTAAAAAATTCGACGGGTTATTCACTTTTTGTTTTGCAGCAGGTCCGCCATCGCTTCCGCAAAACCCTTGCCGATGCCGCCAAGGATTCTTGCCGAGCCAAGATAGTGAAACTCCTGGTTGGATATCCCCTTCTCCAGCACCTGTCGCTCGCGCTCCGTGAGGCCTTCGCGGCGCAGTTTCTCCCAGGCCGCTTTTTCTTCCGCGGGCTTCAATTTGCCCTCGGTCGCAAGCTTCTTTGCTCGCTGACGGATTTCGTTATCCTTCTTTTTGGCGGCGGTCAGCTCCTGGTCCCAATACTTCTCCGTCCAGACAGCCGCAACATTGCCTCTGAACTCGGGCAACTGCGCCGGCGCCGCCATCGCCTCGCGGAAGTTTTGGTGCGTCGCCTTGTAACGCTGCTGGTCAGGCCCATACTCCGCCGTCGGCCCGCCCACGCCGAGCACGCCGATGACAAAGGGCAGCTTCGGCGCATTCAAATCCTGACGCACATCGCGGATAAAATGCGCCAGTGCCGTGCTGTAAGCATCATAGCCGCGGGGCTTGTCGCGATTCGGGTAGGTGCCGCTATCCACCATATCGTTCCAACCTTGGAACCAGACAAAGCCCGCCAGCTCGTAACCCTGCGCGGGATCGTAATCCGGCACGACGCGCTTGAGGTCGCCGAGCACTTTCTTCACATGCTCAACCATGAGGCGGTAATAAACACCGGTTTCCTTTTCCTTCGCCGCCTTGATGGCAGCCAGGTCTTTGCCCTGCTTTTGGAAAGCGGCGATCTGCGTTTCATTGAACACATACGGCCCGGCGCCCGGCGGGCGGAAGTCGGTATTCAGGCTTTTGCCGCCCCACGAGGTCTTGATGAGCAGGATGGGCGCGTCGGTGAATTTCTGCATGTAGAGGCCAAAGGTGAACTCCGGCCCGATTTTTTCGGGCGAGGCGCCAAAACCGGCTGTCAGCTTGCCCGTTTGCTCCGTCGCCGCGCAGCCGATGGACGATATCCACACCCGCTCGCAGACCTTCGGCTTCCCGGCGGCGTCCAGCATCTCCGCCAGCATCGGCTTCGTGGCAGGGTCCATGCCGATGTGCTCAAAGGTGCTGACCTTGGCATGGCCTTGCATGTTGGATTGACCGGCCAGTAGAAACACCTTGAGCCTTTTCGGCTTATTTGGCGCCTGGCCGGCCAGCGGCATAGGCGCGGTAGCGGCAAAAGCGGAGATGGCCAGCATCCCAGCGCCGAAGAGCGAAAGACGGTGAAAAGAGTTCCAACTTTTCATGGCATGGTCGCGTTTTTTTGTTTTACCAACAATCGCCCGCCGCCGAGGACGTTACGGTTGCTCCTGAGTTTTGTAAAAGGAGTTTGTGGGTGGGGCGCTAGCATCAAAAAATTCGATGAACCCTTCCGGCGATGCCGTATTGGTTCGAATCGGTGTCCACGGTCCTTCAACCGCCAAGGCCCGCAACAAGATGTAATCCCGGCCGGCCAAGCCCGTAAACTGGACGGTCGCCGTCCCGCCCGCCAGTACCGGCAGGCGCAACCGGTTGAAGTCCGGCGGCAACGTTGCCGGCGCCACCGTGACGGTGCCATTGACCAGCAGTTTGCTGGTGTCCCATCGCCAATCGGGATTGGTCAGTGCTGGCAGAATGAGGTTCGCGAAACCACCCGCAAAGTTGCCGGCACCGAATAGTTGGAAAGTGTCGCCCAACTGCAAAGCCTCGCCCACATTGGTGACAATGAGCGTCCCTCCCGCCGTCAGCGTGGTGATGCCTGTCACCAAGTCGGCTTTCTGCGCGTTGGCACGGTTAATCTCCATGACGGTCGTCCCCGCCAGGGTCAGCGCATTGTTAATGGTCAACGTGCCGATGCCCGCGTTGCCGGGAGCCAGCGCGCCACCGGTTTCCACCAGGGTCGGGCTTTGCAGGCTGCCGGTGCCGCCCAAGGTGCCGTTGCTGACCACGGTCAGCCCGGTATAGGTGCTGTCGCCAGTCAGGTTCAAAGTGCCCGCGCCCAGCTTGGCCAGGCCGCCCGTGCCACCAGCCAGCAACGCCTGGCCGATCGTGATGTCTTTGCCTTCGGTGTCAATCACCGCGCCCCCATCGAGCACCCGTGCGGAGCTTAGTCCTTGCACGAAAGTGGCGCTGCTGGCCATGGGAGCCAAAGTGCCGCCGTCGAAATAAAATTCCGTGGTGTTTCCCTGGGACACAATCGAGCCTGGGCGCAGCAGGCCGCCGGGCCGCAGATACACTTGCGCCAAGGCGCTATTGGCGCCCATCTGCACCTGGCCGCCGGGATTATTGGTGGTCCATGTCACCGTTCCCGCCAACTCGAACACATTGGTGGCTGTGGTCTCTCCGTTGGGATTGCTCGAACCCACACGCAAATTCTGGCCGGTGCCGGAAAAAGTGACCACTCCGCCATTCAACAGCCGAAAAGCCGCGAGCCCATTGGGAACCAGCGACATGATGCGTATGCCGCCGCCGGCCTTGTCCAGGTTTCCGCCACTCATCACGACGGAGCCGGCTTCGATCTGGACGTTGCCGGCGGTGGACTGGCCGCTCAGGTTGAGCAAGGTGAGGGTGCCGACACCCGTTTTTCGATCCAATCCGCCATTGGTCGTGATGCCGCTCATGATGACATCGCTGTGGTTGGTGAGACTGCGCGCCGCTCCGCCCCAGTCCAAGCCGCCCGCCAGGGTTATCGCACCATTCAGCACCGGGTCGCCAAAAGTCGGATTGCCGCTGATCACCACGCGATTCGTAAGGGTTCGCGGATCCACTCCATCGGAGGTCAGCGCGGTCCCCCCGGCCATGTTCAAGGCGCCCGCGCCCAGTGATTCGCTATGGCCCAAGCGCAGCGTGCCGCCGTTGAGCAGCGTGCCTCCGGTGTAGCTATTGGCGCTGTTGAGCGTTAGCGCTCCGCTGCCGTTTTTAACCAGCGCCACGCCCCCGCCGATCTTGCCGTCACCCCCGATGTCGTAATCGAGCGCGCCCTCCACCACCAGTTGCGCCGGTTTCACATCCGTGGTCACATTCACGCTCCGGTTGGCGGCGGTGTCGTCAAAGCGCACCAAGTCCCCAAAGGCGGCCGTCTCGGCGTAAACATCCCAAAAGCCGGTGAACAGGTTGGTCCAGTTGACGGTGGTGTTGATGTCCCAGGCGGCGCTGATTTCGCCGCCCCACTTCAAGGCGCGGGCCGCAGCGGTAATCACCAGGTCCACCGAACTGTTGGCCACGTTGTTATCCAAGGTCCCGGACACCCCCACGGGCAACGTCCCACAGGTAGTCCGCCCACACTGCCCACAGACCAAGCGGTGCAGCTGATCCTCCCTGACCTCGACTGCCACAGGGGGCACCTCGCACACTTGGTGGCGCAATGGCTGGGCATCGCGGCCCTGCGCGGCCACTGCTGTAAAGGTCATTGGGCGGGAGATATCACTCCTTGTTTCTGGTCTTGAACGTACGCCGCCAAGAGCCGATAGACCGAGGTCTGATTGCCCCGGATGGCTTTCCGCGCAGTTGGTGGTTTGGGCTTCTTGGGCGGCGCTTTGAGCCACCGCGGGGTCCAGACGGGCGCCAGCACCCGGGTCAACTGCTCCCCCAGGCTCTGGTAGGACGGCACGGGCTCGAACAAGGGCTCGAGGGCAGGCGGCGGGACCAGTTCGGTAAGCGCCACCAGTTGTCGCTGGACGTCAACAAAGAGCAATTCCGTTGAGATCGTCTCAGGCGGGCGCGCTTGGGCCGTGGCGACATAGGCCCGCACGACTTGGAGCAAATTGTACAACAGCAGACAAAAGGCCAGCTGAAACACCGTGCCCTGCGGTGTGGTACCAATCAGGGCTTGGAGGTGAAAGACTTCCGTAATCTGCTGGAACACCCGCTCAATCCCCCAGCGCGCCAAGTAGAGGGCCAAGAGGTCGGTGGCCGGATACTGAGCGGCGTCGAGCAAATCGGGGATTAGAATGATGGGGTCCTCCCCAGGACGGTAGAGGGTGATCCGGCGGACGACGCGGCGGGACTTGGCCCGCTCACACCCCAACCACCCCCAGTCCTCCACCCACACGCGGCCCTGCGCGTCTGCCCCCTGTTGCGTTCGGGGCGTCGGCTCCGGGCAAAAGTGCGTCTTGGGATGATAGCGGACCACAAAGTGATCTCCTGCAGCGGCAAAGGCGGCCGTCTGGGTCAGGTCACAGAACTGGCTGTCGGCCACCCCCAGCCGCGGCCCCGCTAGGCGCGCGCGCCCCTGCAGCAGC
>Ga0101944_10001247_pt1 | contig 55925 bp, 53 predicted proteins | sample DewCreD2012metaG_FD_75245 | JGI IMG/M metagenome (GOLD analysis project Ga0101944, IMG submission 75245) | Hot spring sediment bacterial and archeal communities from British Columbia, Canada, to study Microbial Dark Matter (Phase II) - Dewar... ...
CAGCGCCAATGGCCGGAGAGCCTTTCAGAAGTTCAGAAGCGGAACTGCAGACCCGCCACAGGACGCTCATCCCCGCCGCCTATGGACTCCAGTCCAAGCCACGCCGCCACGTTCTCCCGGAGGCCGTAGCGCGCCTTGATGTCCAGTCTGGGATCGTTTAGGCGATAGAGGTCCGTCCGCAGCATCAGCGGGCCGTCCGCCTGCCAATCATACCCCAAACTCAGCCGTGACTGGTAGAGTCCCCAACGCAGAGACTGCCCTTCAGCCAGATTGCGCCCCATCTGCAGATTCACCCGGCTGGACTCCCCGATATCGAACAGCCCCATCCGGTAGAAGTAGCTTCCGCCGGGGGCGAGAGTGTATTCCGCGTCCACGCGAGCCTTGCCGCGGTCGGCGTCGTAGATGAAGTCCATCGCAGCCCCCGTACCGGAGGCCGGTTTCGGCGAAGGAGATCCGGCGGGTTCCTTCCTTCTGGCGCCCACCAGCTCCGCCAGACGCGCCATGGCGGCCTTTGCGTCCTCTGTGGCCTCACGCGTGTTCCGGAGGGTGGCGGAGAGATCTTCACGCAGCGTCGGATCTCCCGTAAGTTGCTCCGCGTTGGAGGCGGCGGCTTCCAGTGTCCGGGCCGCGCTCCTGAGCGATGACAGGATCTCCTGTACGTCCCTGCGGCTGACCCCGGCAACCAGCGCATCGGTCCTGTCCGCAGCATCCGCGATCTTCCGGCTGGCCTCCACAAGGTTGGCAGCGATGATCCGGACCTCGTCCTCGTTCTCACGGGCGATGCGCCGGACGTCCGTCAGGAGCGCCAGCGCCTGGAGCGCCGAGAGGTTGGCGTTCCGCATAGTGGAGCGCAGGTTCTCGCGGATGGCAGCGTCCTGCAGCAGAGACTGGAGCGACTCGCCCACCTTCTCGACGTTGTCCTGGACGGCCGCGCCGAGGGTATCCAGACGGTCCAGCGTGCGTGCTACCTTCGGAAGGAGGTCGTCAATCCCGGGGGTCTCGACCGACGGCAGCTTTGCCCCCTGCCGCAGAGGACGGCCGTCAGGCGGGCCGGGAAGGATCTCGACAAACCGGTCCCCCAGGAGCGACATACTGGCGATACGGGCACGTGATCCTTCGGGAAGGCGGGCGTCCGCCCGGATCCGCATTGCCACTTCCGCCCGGTTGTCCGGAGTCAGAGTCACGCGATCCACCACACCCACCTTGATGCCGGCCATTGTGACGGGCGTGCCACTCTCGATTCCGGACACCTCCCGGAATACGGCGCTGAACGGGACCATCCTGCCGGTGAACAGAAGGCTTCCCACCAGCCAGTATGCCAGCGCAAGGAGCGCGACGGACCCCAGCGCCGCCACACCCAGCTTGATGTTCCGGATCCGCTCCGCTCGCGACATTTCAGCAGTATTCTACCCTTCGGGCTGGCCAGATTCCTGCGGTTCCGAAGGATGCGCGAAGCGCGCCACCCGAGGATCGGGCGAACTCAGGAACTCTTCCGGCGTCCCGCAGAACACGATGCGCCCCGCCTCCAGCATCCCGATCCGGTCAGCGATCTGCAGCAGCGCCGGCACGTCATGCGATACCACCACGGAGGTCACCCCCAGGTTCCGGCGGGTGGCGCAGATCAGCTGGTGAATGGACGCGGCCGTAGGGGGGTCCAGACCGCTGGTCGGCTCATCGTAGAAGAGGATCTTCGGCTCCATCGCCAGAGCACGGGCGAGCCCCACCCGCTTGGCCATACCTCCGGAAAGCTCACCCGGAAGATAGTCCTCCACGCCTTCCAACTGCACCTGCGCCAGCTTCTGGCGAACCAGATCCCGCGCGCGCTGGCGGGAATATCCCCGGCGCCGCATGGGAGCCAGCGCGATGTTCTCGAAGACGGTCAGGGAATCGAACAGGGCCGAATACTGGAAGACGAAACCGATGTCCCCGCGCAGTTCCTCCGCCTTGTGCTCCGGGACGCCGGTGAGATCCTGTCCAAAGATGCGCACACTGCCGGAATCCGGAGTCAACAGGCCCGCCAGACACTTGATGAGGGTGCTCTTGCCCGACCCGGAACCACCCACCAGCCCCAGCAGCTCCCCCTCCTGGATCCGCACGTCCAGAGAATCCAGGATAATGCGCCCCTCCGCCGAGAACGACAGCGACTGCGCCTCGATGGCCGGCACGCTCACTTCTGTCCCCCGAACATCAGATACGCCAGGAAGAAATTGAGGATATAGATCAGCACGATGCTCACGACCACGGCGTTCGTGGTGGAGCGGCCTACTCCTGTAGCTCCGCCCCGTGTCCGCAGCCCCTGCTGACAACAGACCAGCGAGACCACCAGACCGAACGCCAGAGCCTTCACCAGTCCCATGCTGATGTCATACGCTTCCACAAAGCGCTCCGTGCTGTCCATGAAAGTACCGGCCGGGACGCCGCTTGCCACCGCGACCACGTATCCGCCGAGCGCCCCGGTGAAGTCGGCGAAGACGGTGAGCATGGGGAACACCACCAGACTGGCCAGCACGCGAGGGGCCACCAGATACTCCACGGGGCTGATGGCAAGCGAGCGGAGCGCGTCCACCTGCTCGGTGACCTTCATGGTCCCGATCTCAGCGGCGATGGCCGACCCCGAACGGGCCGCCACAACCACGGCCGTGAGCACCGGGCCGATCTCGCGGACGACGGACAGCACCAGCCCGCCCCCCACGTAGGAGGAGACGCCCCACCGTGTCAGGAGGGCGCTGGAATACAGGGCCACCACCGCGCCGGAGAAGGCCACCGTGATCATCACCAGCAGCAGCGAGTCTACCCCGATGCTGGACATCTGCGTGACCGCGTCGCGCCAGACCACCCGCCGTGACACAATGAACCTCAGGGACCCGGCGAGAAGCGAGATGCATTCTCCCACGCCTTCCAGGAATTCCAGAAGCTGGCGAAGGGCGAAGCGTGAAGGGAATCCGGCGGCACGGACCAGTCCCTGAGCTGTGCGGTCCAGGATGTCGGCAGGCTCGGACATGGCGGCTCTCGATGCGACCCGCGCGAGGAATGCCCTCCCGGGCGCAGTCCAGTATAATCCCGCGCAGCCGGGGTGTCAAACAGCCGTTGTATCAGCCCCTACGGTATTGAGAAATCCCCGACTACTACGGTGGTCGAGTAGCGCGGCGTAAGCCGCGCGTATCGAGACCATACACTGCAAGCTGTGGTTTCGACTCGTCCGGCTACGCCGGACGGCTCAACCACCGTAGGGGTGGGACCCGGTAACAGATTCGCGGGATCCCAAACGAAGGCTCAAATCCTGGTCTTGGCCCCCCCTCACCCAAACCTTCTCCCACCACAGGGGGAGAAGGCTTCTTACCTCCTCGGTATACCTTCACCATCAGCAGGGTGACAGATCCCTGGCAACCATGGGCAGCAAGCTGAAAACCCTCTCCTTGAGAACGGGAGAGGGTCTGGGTGAGGGCGAATTCCGACTCTGGACACTGGACGCTCAACTCTAGACTTACATGATAAGCTGGTCGAGTAGCGCGCCGCAGGCGCGCGTATCGAGACCAGGCAATGCAGGAGCGTGGTTTCGACTCGTCCGGCTACGCCGGACGGCTCAACCACCGTAGAAGAAAACGGGCCGCCCTACCGGGCGGCCCGAGGAAAAGATGCCGATTGTCGATGGTTCGCTTACGCCTGCCGGCGCAGGCGGAGCAGCCCCAGTCCGCTCAGGCCCATCAGCGCGCCCATCTGGAAGAAGACGGGCTCGGGGATCGGCCGCACGGAGAGAACCATCGGCCCTTGGTAGAATGTGCCAGCCGTGTCATCCCAGGTCGCATCACTCACGCCATATTCTTCTGTCGAGATCGCACGCAATGTCCCGGTCAGCGTGAACTCCCTAAGTCCGTTGGCCGCGAAATCGACGGAACCGTCGGACTTCTCGGTGTAAGAATCCAACTACCAAGTCCCTTCTAGCGTGAAAACATCGGGGTCGTTATACCCCAGGCCCCACCACTGGGATCCCGTCATGTCACTCCCAGCCACGCGGCATAGTTGTCGCGGAGTTCCGCCGAAGCCGTTGGTGACCGCTCGAGTCGCGGATGCGTGGAATACGTTGGGTCGAGAGCCTAGGACTTGGGACAGCTCTCACCCTGAGTATTTGTTTCTATGCCGTTCCATACCCCCCAGACCAGACCCTCTGCCCAATGGGGATCCAGGCTCCGGCCGGCTGAGTCAGCATCGCCGCCAGGACGGCGGCAACCAGTAACACGCGTTTCATAAATGATTTACCTCCTTCTTCGAAAGTATTCCGAGCGTGCTTCCTGACGCTTGAGGTGCTCCTCGACTGGTCAGAATTTACCGCTGTAATATAAAGCTACCACGGGCCATCCCTTGAGCGAAAACTTTACAAACCCGTATTTCTTACAGGTGGCAGGATGGCTGCTAAACGACGGGGATTGCGGCCTGGCGCAGGCGCTCGAAGATCTCCTCCCGCAGTTCGCCGAGCACCTGCTCCTGGAGGGAGGGGGGCACACTGCCCACCAGCTTCAATGTGACCTTCGCCGCATCGAAGGCCGAGATACCCTGCGAGCGGAAGGGAGACGCCAATCCGTGCCGCTGGGAAACGGCGGCTCCCGCCTCGTCCAGCACCGCGCTCGCCCGCTCGAGATCCGCGGATGCGGCGACATTCACCTCCAGTGACACAGTGACTTCGCCCCGCGAATGATTGCAGACCGTGGTGATGTCGCCATTGGAGAGGATGTAAAGCCTGCCCTGAGCGTCGCGCAGGCGCGTGGTGCGAAGCCCGATCTCGCACACCGTCCCCGTGACGGCCCCCACCGTGATGATCTCTCCCACGCCGAACTGATTCTCCAGCAGGATGAAGAATCCGCCGATGACGTCCCGCACCAGCCGCTGCGCGCCGAAACCGATGGCCAGCCCCGCGACGCCTGCAGCCGTGATGAGCGGCATCGGATCCACTCCCAGCGCCTTCAAGGCCAGGATGCCAAACACCACCGTCAGGGCGTAAGACGCGGCGCTTCGGGCCAGCCCGGCGAGCGTCTCGATGCGCCTCGCCCGGACCGGGTCCACCGTCAGCAGGCGGACGGGCCTTGAGACGCGGCGCACCGCCGCCGAGGCCAGCCACCTGAGAGCGACATACAGGATCGCCAGCTTCAGCAGCTGCATGGCGCCCGTCAGCGCCTGTTCCTGCATCTCCAGCCAGCGCGGTGAAGCCACAATGCCGGAGAACCAGTCGTGCATCGTCATCTCTCCTCGTGTCTCAATCCGGCCCGTATTCCCACTGTCTCGCACGCTCCTCCCAGTCCACTTCTCCGCCCTGGTAGCAGATCCGGTTGTATATGCAGCCCGCGCAGTGAGGGCCGAAGGAGGGCGGATAGGTCTCCTCAGCCTCGATGCGCCGGGCCACCCGGTGGATGTCCTCCTCCAGCACGTCTAACTCCTCAGGAAGAAATTCCACCGTGGCCCGGGAGCCGGACATCAGAGCATAAAGCGTGGCCCGCACCCGCCTCTCCGGAAAATGATGGCGCACCAGCAGGGTGTAGCATCCCAGAGCCAGGCTATCGCGCACGTCGTCCGGCGTCACATCCCGCGCGGAACTCTTGTAGTCAATGATCTCAAGCATCCCGTCCGGATGCTCATCCAAGCGGTCCAGCCGTCCGGTCAGGATGAAACTGCCGTAGTCCCGCCGGAACTGCTTCTCCAGGAAGAGTACCCGGCTCCTCGCGGCCGCCGCGGTTCGGTGGTAGCCCTGCAGCATCTGCCGTCCCGTTTCGCGGAACTGCCGTTCCTGCTCCGCAGACTCGAATCCCGCAGACACCCAGTTGGACTCCAGCAGGCGCTCCAGGTCTTCCAACCCCACCGCCGCCGCTCCGCCGCCTGAATGGAACGCCTGAAGGGTGCGGTGCATCACCGCGCCGAAGGTATCGTACGGACCGGGACGGTAATAGAGTCGCGAGATGCGGTCCACATACGTGAACCGGTACTGCAGGCTGCATTCCAGCCAGGACCGGATGCGAGTCGGAGAAAGGACCAGCCTGCGCTCTTTCTTCCGGGAGGCCATCGCGGGGACATTATATAGCCATGCGTAGCGCAGTGCGGATGATGCTGACAGCCGGAGGCGTATGGTTGGCGCTGGCCGCTTCTGCGGCGCCGGCAGGAGATGCGCCTCTCGACGCCGCTCGCGTGCGTGCGGCCTGCCTGAATGCTCTGGGAAAGCGGAGCGGGGCGATCGCGGTGGTGGACATACAGGGGGAACAGTGTCTCGCCTGTGTGCCTGATGGCGCCTGCGGCGTGAAACACCCTCCGGGATCCATCGCCAAGCTGGTTACAACACACGCCGGTCTCCTTTCAGGCCGCATCCGGGAGAACACAACATTTGAGTGCCGGGGCGCCATCCGCATAGCGGGCAGGATCTACCACTGCTCTGTTCCTGGCGGCCACGGACGGCTGCAATTACCGGACGCTCTGTCCCGGAGCTGCAACATCTGGTTCTATCAGGCAGGCCGGAGGATTGGAAAGAAGGCCATCCTGCGATCGTGGAAGCTGCTGGGCGTGACAGTGACCCAGGATAACAGCGACGGGATTCCTATCGAACGGCTTGCCGCCGCAGGCGAAGGTCTGTTGGTAAGCCCACTGGAGATGGCCGCCATTTGCCGGACGATTGCCCTGAAGAAGGACGTCCCGGGAAGCCCGTGCCGGACGCTGGCGGAAGGGATGGAAGAGGCTGTTGCGCATGGCACCGCGCAGGCGTTGGCCGGTTTGCCTGCAAGGCCGGCGGGGAAGACGGGCAGCCCCGAGCACTCCGCAGATCCTGCCAGGCGGCACGGATGGTTCGTGGGCTATGCCCCGCGCGACAGGCCTCGCATCGCCTTTGCCATCTTCTGCCTGGAAGGAAACGCCTATTCCAGCGCGGTTCCCGTGGCGGACAAGATGCTCCGGAATCTGTTCCCCGCAAAGCCGGGAGGCCCCAGGTGAGGCGTTTGCTGCCCTTTAGCCTTCTTCTGGCCATCGCGGCCCGGCCGGGGTGGACAGGCGCCCCGGAGACCATCTCCATCGGGCTGTGGGACGCCGCACGCGCGCCAGCGCGCGTGCGGGTATCCGGAGCGAGCATCCCGGAAGCAGGCACGGCGCGCGTCTGGACCGTTACGGCCTCCGGCGGCCGGCTGCACGTGGAGCCGGGAGGCCGCGCCGTAAGCAGACTGACGCTCCGCGGATCCCCGCAGATGATCATCACCGGGAACGGATCTCACGCGGCTGTGCCCGGAGAACTCGTGCTGAGCGCCCGCGGCGGCCGCCTGAAGGGCATCCTGAAGCTCCCTCTGGAAGAGTATGTTGCGCGCGTCGTGGCCCGCGAGATGCCCTCGGACTGGCCTGCGGATGCGCTGGCCGCTCAGGCAGTCGTGGCCCGCAGCTTCGCGCTCGCATCAAGGGGCAGACACGCACGCGACGGATTCGACGTCTGCAGCCTGACCCACTGCCAGCTCTGGTCCCCATCCCCTCCCACTGCGCGGGCCCGGCAGGCGGCCAGGAGGACAGAAGGTTGGATTCTGACGAGCGGGGGGCAGACTCTGCGTGCACCGTTCTGCAGTACGTGCGGAGGCTACACGGCGGACGGCGCTCCGTCAGGTCTCCCGGCCACGTGCGTGCCAGTCCGGGACGGACCGCCTGGACAAGAGTTCTGCCGCGCATCACCCCACTTCCGCTGGCAGGCCAGGCTGTCACCGCAGGAACTTGGCCGCACGGCGGGTCTTGCGGAAGGCCAGACAGCAGAGATCAGGGTCCTCTCAAGGGACAGAGGCGGGCGCGTCACACGGGCCAAGCTGGCGGCCACAGAAATGGACGGAGGAGCGCTGCTGATGCGCTTCGGACGCGCGTTGGGATGGGCAAGAGTGAAGTCCTGCCTCTTCACCTTACGCAAAGATGGGCCAGTCACAGTACTGGAAGGCCGCGGCCTGGGACACGGAGCGGGACTTTGCCAGTGGGGAGCCCGCGGGCGCGCACTGCAGGGTCAGGACTGGAAGGGCATCCTAAGGGCATACTTTCCGAAGGCGGAGCTGGTGAGAAGATGAAAAGACATACTCGCCTGATCCTTCGGGGACTCTTGATCGTCCCATCAGCGTTGATGCTGACTGTCATGGCCACCCCGGCGCCTCCCTCCTCGCCCCTGGAGGAGGCGGAACGGGCCCCCGCGACGATCCGCAGGCAGGCTTGCGCCCTGGCGCGATGGGCAGTGGAGCAGAAAGCAGCCGGGAAACCGCTCTCCCCTCTGCCCTTCCGGCCGCAGGGGGTGCTGGCGAAACCGGCGCCGTGCTTTGTAACCATCAACCTGGACGGACGCCGGCGGGGATGCACCGGCAGCTTCGAGCCCCAGACCGCAACTCTGGCGCAAGAGATCGTGCGGAATGCCGTCCGGGCGTGGACACTGGATCCCCGGGCTCCCCGGCTGAGGAGAGAAGACCTGCGCAGGGTGGAGTTCTCCGTCACCATTCCCGGAGCCCGCCGGAGCGTGCCGGATCCATCACCATATCCCCCCGCCAACTACGGGCTGGTGGTTTCTAGCGGCGGCGGAAGCGGCGTGCTGCTGCCCGGCGAGGCGAAGACCTCACGCTGGCAGGCGCGGGAGGCGCGGCGGCAGGCCGGGATACCGCAGGGCTCCTCCGTTACGTTTCAGGTATTCCGCGCGGTGACCTTCCGCGAGAGGGAGCAGAAATGATAGGAGGCCGGCGTTCCCCGTGGAAGACCGGCCTCCCATCTGGCAAGCAGGAGAAGAAAAGACGCTCTTAGCGGGGAGGCGGGCCTCCCGCGCGATTGCCGCGGCCGGCGCCGGCAGGGCGCTCGCCTCCGGCGGGCGGAGCGGGCCGCTCAGGACGGCAGTTCTCCCGCATCCACTCTCTGGCGGCCGCCCACTGGTCCGCCGTCAGGACGCCCTGCATCGCCTGATTGGCGGCGCGCGTCAGCTCCTGAACCTTCTGACGGCGCTCTTCCGGCGTCAGATTGGGATCGTTTCGCACCGCCTCCAGATCCGCACGGAGCTTCTCCTGAATGGCGTTGATCTTCGCCTTCTGGTCCGCGCTGGCTCCGATGGCGTCCAGCGCCTGCGTCAGGCACTCAGGACGCGGGCCGGGCCCCATCCCGGGCGGCAGCGGTCTGCCAGGGCGGTCGCCGGGAGGAGGTCCGGGACGATCTGCCCCGCAGTTCTCCGCTATATACTTCTGCACCGCCTCCCTCTGCTGAGGGTTCAGCACACCCAGGATGGCCTGATGGGCGTCACGAGTGAGCTGAGCCACCTTATCGCGCTTCTGCTCGGGAGTCAGGTTGGCGTCCTTCAGGACCGCCTCGATGTCGGACTTCAGCTTCTGCTGGATGGCCTCAGCCTTCGACTTCTGGTCCGCTGAGAGGCCGGCGCTCTTCAGCGCCTCCTGGAAGCACTGGATGCGCGGATCCGGGCCAGGCATCGGCCTCGGACGCGGACGCGCGCAGTTCTGAGCCATCCAGGTGCGGATGGCTTCGCGCTGCTGCGGCGTCAGAGTATTCTGGATGGCCAGAAACGCCTCGGCCCTCAGGTTGCGGATCTTGATCTGTTTCTGTTCGGCCGACAGAGACGGATCGTTCCAGACGGCCCGCACATCGTTTCGCAGCTGCTCGCGGATGGATTCGATCTGCGCCCGCTGGGCCGCCGTGACTCCCGCGGCGTCCATAGCCTGCTCGATGCACTCCTTCCACTGACCGCCCGCCTGCGGGTCGGCGCCCATTCCGAACCATTCCGGGTTCAGCCCCTGCGCCTGCGCTCCCGCTATAGCCGCAATGGCCAGAATCGGCAGCAACGCCAGCGCCAGCACTGTTCTGATTTTCATCTCTCTACCTCTTCCATCAAAGGGGATGGCGTTGAAGAGCTCTTCTCACCGGTGAGACGGGACGCGACGCGTGGTCCTTAACACAGTCCGGCACAGGCGTTGTCCAGGGGGTCGCCGGTGGGAGGAAAGCCCCCGGGTGCACAAAAAGGCCCTCGCCTTGCGGCGAGGGCCCTGCTAAGAAATCACGATCCAGATGCGCCTGGAGTCAACCCCGCCTGCGCATCCTCAGCATCCCGAGCCCGCCGAGTCCCGCCAGCGCCCCCAGCTGGAAGAACACGGGTTCGGGGATAACAGACTCGGAGACGGCGTATTTGACCGTACGGATCGTCCCTGTACTGCCACTTGACCTCTTGAACCTGTAGCTTCCATCCGCGGCCTTTTCGAGTTCGGCAATTTTGTAGCCGAGATCCCCGCTTTGCCCGTCCTGTACCGCATCGTCCCGGTAATAGACAAAACTCTTATCATCCTGCTCCCAGAAGCCGGCTATCGTCACGATATGACAACCCTTTTGCTCGCCAGGCGGCTTGTTCGGATTGAACCAGCAATAAGCCAGTTCCACGTCTTCGGTCTTGATCTCACGCTTGAGCCACTCGATCAGATCCGTGGTGCTATCCTCGGGAACACCTTCAATAGATCCCAAGACTCCAGCAGCATCTAGGACCTTGGTTGCTATCGAGCTGGAAATGCCTTTTGCATATTCGGCTTTTTTCTTAATGCGTTCCTCCTCCCTTAAGCGCTTTTCGAAGCCTATCCTGTCTTTCAGTTCTTTGTAAATATCCTGCGCATCTTTACCGTAACCTAGTTTATGCTTCTCATTCAGCCATCCCAGGCTACGGGCGAAAGCGCCGGGCATGCACTGGCAACAATCTTCGACCACACGAGGGACGCCCTCGTGAACAACAGGTTCCCCTTTTACGGTACTATCAGCACCAGCCGCCTTAAACCCGCCAGGGCTGCCAAACGGCCCCCGGAATACGTTGACCCCGTCTATAGTGGGAGCCCGATATGTCAGACTGCTGACGCTCACATTGGAAAAGTTCACGCTCGGCGCAGCGTCCAGCGGGCTGGTCGTCAGCTGGTAGCCGAAGTCAAAGGAACTGATCTGAGTTCCCGAGGAGAGTCCGAAGTCCGTCAGGTCAATGTCCACGCACAGCCCCAGCGTGCCAGAGACGGTCGTCTGAGGAAACAGAGGCAGGTTCTGCACCAGCCAGGGAGTGTTTGAACCGTATTGCCCGACGACGTTCAGATAGTAGACACTGGTGGCGTCGCCCGTGACGTCAAAGTCCATCCGGCCCCAGAGCGAATACTGCTCAAGAATGCCACCACCGGTAGAATCAACATCATACCAGTCAGCCTGCCCGAATTGGATGTTGCCAATGGACGCCTGCCCCCAGACCGGCCCTGTCAGGCAGAAAGCACAAAGCACAACCAGCAAGAATCTCACGGAGGGTTTCATGTCAGTCCTCCTTTCCCTTCCCACCTCCGCCGCCGGAGCGGCAGACTCTTGATCGCGACCTTCATTCTGACCTTCTCCCTCAATGGAAGAAGACACGAGTGAGAGCGGCTTCGTCCCCCTCTACAAAGGCCAAAGGCCCGGCGAGGCGATGCGCCTCGTGCCGGGCCAGTCAGCACAGGGTCATGATGCTGCACAACATGTGACGGCGCAAGGACTTCAAGGAAAATCAGGTAGAAATACCGACCCCCGACGGCTCTCCTGACGCCGACTGAAGGGACGCCGGAGACAGCCGGGGAAGCAGTGTGCCGGAAGCCGTCCGGACCTTGACACCGGATGCAAGCAACGAACCGGCGAAGGACACAAGACCATGGAAGCGCTGACCGTCAACGTCACCAACCTGACCGCACTGACCGGCCCACGCCCGGTCTCCGGAGGCGTGCCCTTGCCGGAGGGGATGGCCAGCGAGGCGCCGTTCGCCCTGCTGGACCGCTCGGGACGCCCTGTCCCGGTCCAGACTCAGACGCTGGCCTGCTGGCCGGACGGAAGCATCCGCTGGTTGCTGCTGGATTTCACCGCTGCCCCGCCTCCGCACGGGACGGCTTGCTTCCGGCTTGTCTGTGATACGCCGGGAAGGCTTCCGCTCCCGGAGAGGCCTGTGGAGGTGCTGCGGCTCTCGCCGCCCTGCCTCCGGAGCGGAGGGATTTGCATTCAGGCCGACACGTCGGGGCTGCTGGTGAACGGGGCGCGGATCTCGCTGACCGCTCGCTCCGAAAACGGGCAACGCTTCACGGCCGCGGGGGACTCTGCAGCGCTGGAAACCTGTGGCCCTCTGAGGACCACGTTGCTTCTGCGCGGTTCGCTCCGCTCGGCCAGCGGTGACCGGCTCTTCGGCTTTCAAATGCGGGCGTCGCTGTTGGCAGACTTCGAGGGTGTGCTGCTTGAGCCGCTTATCGTGGTGGACAGCGAGAACGATGCGCTGACCCTCCTGCGAGAGATGCGCCTGACCATCCAGACACCATCGCCGGTGACGCGGATGTCGGCGGGAGGGGACGAGGGAGCAACCCACTCCTTCGAGCCGCCTGTCCGGCTATTCCAGCACGGCGACTCAACATACGGCATAGAACCGGCCGGCCTGCACGGCCGCCGAGCTCCGGGGTGGGCCACCGCCGCCACCGCTGACGGGGCGGTCACCGTAGCGCTACGGGACTTCTGGCAGCAGTGGCCGAAGTCGCTGGAAACGGACTCCTCCGCCCTCTCCGTCGGCCTGTTCCCCGCCTTCCAGGAAGGGACTTTCGACAGGCTGGAACCGTGGTATAAGCATGACTATCTTTTTCACCAGAACTGCTACCGCTTGCGCTGTGGACAGGCCCGCCGCTGGCAGATCTGGCTCAGTCCGGGCACGGATGGCCCATCCCTGGCCGCGCACGCGTGCGCGCCCCTCTTCCCCGCGCTGGATCCCACGCCGAGTCTTGCCACGGGCGTCTGGGGAGACGTGGCGCCGGAGGGTTCTCCCGGTATGGAGTCCTACGACCGCCTGGCGCGCAGGATGCTCGAAGGCTTCCAGGCGGCGATAGACACCTGCGGGGACTACGGCGCGATGAACTGGGGAGACTGGTTCGGCGAGCGGGGGTGCAACTGGGGCAACAACGAGTACGACACATCCCGCCAGCTGCTGCTCCAGTTCGCGCGCACGGGAGACCCGCGCTTCCTGTTGGCCGGCCAGACCGCCGCGCGGCACACGGCGGAGGTGGATGTCATCCATCACGTCAACGACGACCTGCGGCGCTACTTTCTGGAAGAGGTCTGCGCTTCCTATACGAACCGCTCCATCATCGAGAACTACCCCATCCGCCCCGGTATGATGCACGCACACTGCGTGGGGCACGTGGGCGGGTTCCATACCGTGGAACGGGTGCGGGAGGCCTTTCAGGTGTTCACCCCGGATGCGACCGGCAAACCATACCTGTGCCTGGACCCCTATAACGTGGGGCATATGTTCGCGCAGGGGATGGCGTGGTGCTACTTTCTGACCGGCGACCCCTGGATCCGCGAGACGCTGGAGCGCATTGGCGAGAACCTGGCCCGCCTTGTGGAGGATCGCAAACTTTGCTTCACAGGACGCCCCTGTGCCGGGCGTGAGCTGGGCTGGACGATGCTGGCGCTGGCCGCCATCTACGAGCTGGAACTGGATGGGCGGTATCTGAACGCGATGCGGATTCTGGCGGAAGACGCGCTGGAGGAGCAGGATCCGCACTGCGGAGGCTGGCTGCAGGAGCTTTTCGGAGGACACTGCGATTGCCGCAGGCGCCATCACGTCGGTGAGGCAGGGTTCATCACCAGCATCCGCCTGAACGCCCTGATGCGCTATCACCAGCTTTCAGGAGACGAACGGATTCCCCCTGCGGTGCGGCGGGGTATCGACCATATGAACGAGGATCTGTGGCGCGACGAGAAGCGCGGATGGCGCTATACGAGTTGCCCGGCCAGCCCCCATATGGGGCAACCGGGCGTCACGATGATGGCCATAGCGGGCGCAGTGGCGCTCTTCGGGGAAAAGGAGCATCTGCGCCTCCTGCGCAGAGCATGGGCGGGATTCGAGTCGGCCTGGGAGAAGCTGCCCGCTCCTTCTCCCGGTGTGGGCAAGACCTATTCGTCATCCCTGTACGGCAGCGCCGAGGCCGCCACGCAGATAGCCAAAAACAGCCAGGAGGTCTAGCGCCCGTCGGCCCGGACACCAGGGAACGCCCGTCGGCGTGGAGGCAAGCCTCTCTGAATTCCCCAATGCTCCTACCCCGGCCGAGTAGCGCGGCGCCGACCGCGCGTATCGAGACCATGCCGACTCTTTCCATTGGTTTCGGCTCGCCCGGCTTCGCCGGGCTGCTCAACCAGCGTAGGGGAAAACGGGCCGCCCCGGACGGGGCGGCCCGCACAACAGGTCAGATCGCTGCGGTGGCCTCAGGCGGCCTTCCTCGCGGAAGTCCCCCGCACAGTCCGAAGCTCCACCGTCTGAGCCGGACCACTCGCCGTCAGACGCTCGTCCACCTTGAACTGGTTCACCAGCTCCTGTAGCTCCACCGCAGACCGCGCAAGCTCCTCCGCAGACGCACTCAGCTCCTCCACCGATGCGTTCTGCTCCTCCGTCGCCGCAGACACCTCCTGCGCCGCCGCCGCGTTCGCCTGACTGATCGCTGCAACCTCCTCCGTCGAACGCAGCACCTGAGAGCTGAACTCGCCCATCGTGTCCGCAGCAGCCGTCGTCTCCTCCGTCTGCGCAGATACCGTCTCGATTGCCTGAGACACCACCGCCGACGAGGAGTTCACCGTCTCAACAGCCCCGGAGACCTCCTGGATCTGAGCCACCACGCTCTCCACCGCCGAGGTGATCCGCTCCAGCGCCTCGCCCGCCTCCGCGGACAGCTGCGTCCCGCTCTCCACCTCCCGGCTGCCAGCCTCCATCGCCTGAACCGCCTCCTGCGTCACAGACTGGATCTGAGCGATCAGATTGGCGATCTCCTTGGTCTCCTTGCTGGAGCGCTCCGCCAGCTTGCGCACCTCGTCGGCCACCACGGCAAACCCCTTGCCATGCTCTCCAGCTCTGGCCGCCTCGATCGCCGCATTCAGCGCCAGCAGATTGGTCTGCTCCGCAATGTCGTCAATGGCCTCCACAATGGCCCCGATCTGCTGCGAGGAGTCTCCCAGCTGGCGGATCGCCTCCGCAGCAGCCGCGGTCGCCTGACGGATGCGGTCCATACCCGCCACCGTCTTCTCCACGCTCTCCTGCCCGGCTCGGGCCACCTGAGCCACCTCCGTGGAGCTCTGCGCCACCGTCTCCGCCGTCCCCGCAACCCGCGAGATGCCGTCCGTGATCTCCCGCACACTGGCCACCGCAGACTCCACCACCTCCGCCTGCTGGCGGGCGCTGGCAGAAAGCTCAGCAATGACGCGGGAGAGCTCCTGGATATCGGCGGATGCCTTCTCCACCTGAGTGGACTGCTCCGTGGAGCCGCGCGCCACATCCTCGATGGTCTGCGCGATCTGCTGGGAGGCGCGCCCGGTCTCCTGAGCGGTGGCGCTCATCTCCTGAGCGGAGGCGGCCACGCGCTGAGAGGTCCTCGCAAGCTGGACGATGCTGTCGTGGATCTTGGCCACAAACGTGTTGAACCAGGTGGCAAGCTCCGCAATCTCGTCCCGGCCCGACACCTCCAGACGCTGCGTCAGATCCCCCTCTCCCTCCGCTATGTCCTTGAGAGCGGAAGTCACCTCGCGCAGAGGGCGCACCACCAGCCGCTTGACCAGCGTGTTCAGGATGACCGTCAGGAGGATCGCTGCGAACAGAGCCGCGCCGATGGTCGCCATCGCGGCCCGGCGGGCCACCTTCTGGACATCCGCCTGCGGATAGGCAGCCACGATCCGGTATCCCCACGGCTCGAACTCTTTGACGGAGACCACCCATCCGGCCGCGCCCCGGCCCCCGGCGGCCACTTCCTGGATCCTGTCGTGCTCCACATGCTTGCTGTGAAAGACGGCCTCACCTTTGTTGTCTAGGAGAGCGGTAAAGCCGTTGTCCAATACTTTGGAGGATGCAATGCTTTCCCCCAGAGCTCCGAGAGTCGAGATTTCGTACCCGACATACCAGGCGCCGATGGTCCGTCCGGAGGCGTCCCGCATCGGCTCGTAGGCGGTGTAAAACGGTTTGCCCAGGATGTCCACCACGCCGTAGAAGGCCCGGTCCTGTCTCAGGGCGGCGATAGCCTTGCCGCTGGGGTCGAGCAGGGTGCCTACGGCTCGTTTTCCGTCCCGGATGATGTTGGTGGAGACGCGCACAAAGTCATCGCCTCTCCGCACAAACAGCGTGGCGTTGCTGCCGGTGAGCTTCTTGACCCGGTCCACCAGGTCCGTGGCGTTCACCTGCGACCTGCCGCCCAGCAGCAGGTCCGGGACAATCTCGTTAGCGACCTGCCTCTGCGCACCCAGCGAGGCCGGACCGGCAGATGCTCCCAGATGTTGGAATACGCGTACGGCCGCCGTCACTTTGTCGCGGCACAGGCTGTCCGTGCCTGTCAGGGTCTGAACGATCTTCTCTTGACTGGCGGCCAGTGCCTCATCCGCCTGCGACTGGACCTGATGGGTCACGTAATTGTTCAGGACGATCCCGGCGCAGATCGCGACACCCAGAATGACGAGAGTGGCAGGGAAAAGCAGCTTCCCCGCCACACTAGATTGGAGTTTGTTCTTCATGGATTGAGCCACCCTTTACAATCGCTCCTGCCCGCTCCCGTAAACGGACCCTGGGAATCAAACCGGCACGATCTGTGCAGGCTCGTGCCTGTTTATTCGGGAACGGAGCAGGAATGTTTACCAGAGTGACATTCCACAAAATCACGCAAAACAGGAATGATTCCTGCCGCGGCTGTGCCGAGCTGCTAGTACTTTCTCAAAGTAACACCGGAGGTCCTACGCCGGTCGAGTAGCGCGGCGAAAGCCGCGCGTATCGAGACCGCGGAGCCTGATGTCCGTGGTTTCACCCGTCCGCCGGAGGCGGACGAGTCAAACACCGTAGTCCGTGAGAAGTTGCTGTGTGCTGCGGTTCTCAGACTGAAAGCCCGGCTCCGGAGCGGTGAATCTTCAGCAGGTTTTCCCCCACAACTCCCTGGCCTTCAACCATCAACTTTCAACTTTCAACCCTCAACCCTCAACCCTCAACCCTCAACATTCAACTTTCAACCCCAATTGCGACGCCGGCTCCTCATCGCGGAACAGTGGCGTTGACGGGAGTGCCGCTGGCGCCGGCGGCGCGCATGGTGATGGTGTAGAGAGCGATGCCAAGCGTCCGCTGATCGCTTGACCCCGGCAGTGTGTCACGCGGGATCCAGCCGCGGCAGCGAAGCGTAAGGACCACCGTGTCGCGCTTTTGTGGAGGAATGACCACCTGCAGGGTCTGCTCTCCGGACTTCGAAATGCCCGCCAGCCTCTGATCCCCCAGATAGATTCCCGCCTCCGGCTCAAGAGCGCTTTCCGGCACCATCACCTGCAGAGTCAATGCATATCGCTTTCCAGGCACGACGGGCAGCGCCAGGGTGGAGCGGTCCCGCGACCAGCGCATGGTCTGGTGCGCGAACGTGGAAGGCATGCTCTCTCGCCCGTGGAACCGGCGGACGAAGCGTTGATCACCCTCCGCCCCCACCTGCACGCGGTAGTGCTCCAGATCCCGCCCGGACAGCACCACATCCGGCTGCTCGTTCGCCACCATCTGGGTCTTCGCTCCGGCGCGGTTGTCCACCATCAGACCCCCCGCCGCCTGATTGGCGGTCAGGATGGCGGAGCGCACTTTTTCGCCCACCAGGACGTGCACGCTTCCCTCGCCGAATGTGTTGCCGGTCAGGATGAGCCGTCCGCCGTCCGCCTGGACGGCCGGGCTGGTGACGGCCCCGATGTCGAACCGTCCGAAATCCACTGCATTGGCGGTGAACCATGCGTCATCGGAGCGCACCCACACGCAACGGTCCAGCGGTCCCCAGAAGGTGCTGTTGGTCAGGCTGATCTTGCCCCGCGCTCCCGGAAGCACCTCGATCCCCACCGAGTCCGTAGTGCCCCACGCGCCCACAAGCTCCGCGTTCGTGATGAGCAAGCCCCCGGGCTGGGTGGCTTCCACCAGAACGGGACGGCGGCAGCAGTCGGCTCCGATTCCCAGGAAGTTGCCGTTGCACGGTCCGGCTTTGGACTGGGTGAAGCGGTATCCTACGGCATAACCGAAACAGAAAGTGTTGTGCACGTACTGCCAGTCCGTGCGGGCGAACTCGAACGCCACAGCGTTCTGCAGCATCCAGTCGTTCAGCTCCTTGAACTCGTTTAGCCAGCCTGTGTAGAACGGCCACAGATGGCAGTTCTCGATGCGGCCCACGTCGTAGCACTCATCCACACGGATGCCCAGACGCAGCGGCTGTCCGTAAAGCCCCCGCACGTAGTGACGCCCGGCGCCGGTCAGGTCCAGGAGCCGGTAAGGATTCACCGCCAGCACGTCAATGACGCTGATGTTGTCGCCCGGGCCTCCCCGGATGGTCCACGGGTAGGCAATGGGCGGAGCCTTGTCCCGCCTCTGCTCCGGGTAGAAGATAGCGACCCCTTTCAGCGTGCTGTTGGTGGCCATGGTGATGAATGGCGTCCCGTTCTCATTACCTGCGCCACCCGTCACCAGCAGGATCGTCCCTGTGTTGTGCATGAAGGCGGTGGGGCTTTGCCAGACCCCCTCCAGCGTCACGCCGGCCGGGATGCGCAGGCTCCCGGCAATCAGGAAGTTGCCGATGGGGACGCTCACGCGGGTTCCCGGCGCCTTGCCGGCCTCGTCCAGCGCTTTCTGAAAAGCGGCGGTGTCGTCCGTCTTGCCGTCGCCCGCCGCGCCGAAGTCCGTGACGGACAGAACTTGCGCGGCAACGCTGGAAGCGGCTGCAGCCACTAGAAGAATGAGAATGCCGATGGTTCGAAACACGGCTGATCCCTCCCGCACGTTCTGATTGCCCGAGTTTACCAGAACGCGGAGGGCATGGGAAGGGGTGAAGGGAGGAGTGCCGGGAGCGAAAAATCAGGTCACAGCAGCGTCCTTGCCGGCAATGAAGGTTGTCCCTCCCGTTTGAAGGAGCGCCGCTCGAAGGAAAAGAAACAGGCCGTGATTGCCCGGCTTAAGGAGATGGGATTGATGAGACTCCCGCAAGTCTACCGGCTATCCGCCTGTCTGGCAGGGTTTGTTGTTCTGGCTTTCGGGATGATGAGTGCAGAGGCGGCCTCAAGAACGAAGATCGGGCTCTGGTACACCGTCTGGTGGACCGTGGAGGATGAGCACCGCCACTGGGTCAACTGTGTGCGGCTGCCTTCCCGGGGCCGCTACTGCGCCGGCGATCCCGACGTTATCGCGGACCACTATGCCCGGTTCCGCGAGTTGGGGATTGATTTCCTGATCATGGACGACACCAACAACGCCGGCGCGGACGGGGGAAAGATCAATGACAATATCCGGGCGTGGTTCGACTTCATGGACGCCAGACCTGCAGAAGAGAGGATTCCCATATGCATCGGGGGAGGCGGCGAGATGCGGGCCGAGGGGGCAGCCGGCCAGAAGCGGGCGGCGGATTTCTACTGGGAGAACTGGGCCAGACGTCCGTCCTATTTCCATCTGGACGGGAAACCGCTTCTGCTGGTGGACACCGACGACAACTACGGCCCGGGGGACTTCGACGACGAGCGATTCACGGTCCGCTGGGCTTACAACGGCGACAACTTCGAGGCGATGGAGAAGCGCAAGACCTGGGGCTGGGGTTCTTACGAGCCGGTCCCGGTGCTGGAAGAGTGTATGAGCATCTGGCCGGGACACCGTTTTCCGAAGTTTGTTGCAGAGCAGGGTCTGGACCCGCTCGAAGAACCGCGGGAGGGCGGCAACCTTTACGTCCGGAAGTGGCTGACCGTGATCAAAGCGGATCCCCGATTCGTCACCATCGCCGACTGGAACAACTTTGAGGAAGAAACCGCCCTGGAAGAGAGCCCTTCGTGGGAGGATCCCCGGGGCTATAGCGTTCCGGATCTCTACATCTGCATCACGCGCGCCTACTCACGGCTCCGTGAGGAAGTTCTGGTCAAGGGCGAATACTACCGCGACGAAACGGAACCGGAAGTGTATCTCTTCGATGGGAGGAACCTGGTCCACGTCGGCGAGATGCCGCGCCGCGCCACAGTGATCCTTGTCCCGAAGGGAATGCTCGCCCGGATCAAAGATCGTCTTAAGTCCGCCCCGTAAAGGGCGGCTGAGTGTGCCCTCCAGACTGTCTCGGGGTCAGATGTCTCTGGTGCCTCTCTCTTCTCCCCCTCCCTGCCCCTCGTATCGCTGTTCCGGGGTCTGGAGGCGGTCCGGGCGGATGAGCGGGTCGTCGTGGATGGTCTTCCACCATTCCACATAGTGGCGGTTGGTGCAGAAGCCGAGGGTGGCGCCTTCGTGTTCCACCGTGATCCCCCTATCCGTCTTCCGTCCGCAAGTGCTGCACTCCGTTGCGACGTTGGCGTGGGGCTCGTTCGGGCCGTTCCACGGGATGCGCACATAGCTGTTTTCGTAGAGGCCCGATGCGTAGATCCAGCCTATGGGCTGCTCCTGAACGGAGGGGTTCCGCCTGCGGCCACCGGAGCGGCGGTTGCGGCAGTAGGTCCAGAACGGATGAGTAATGTTGACATCCCGGAGCGTGCAGTACGAAAGCTCCGCGAACTTCTCAAACTGGTCGCGCTTGGGCCGGCCGATCTCCTGCACCGCACGGTTGTGGATGCAGTTTCCGCAACAGTCGGATCCTCCGTTGGGCAATGCGTGTCTCCTTCGTGTGGCAACGTTCTAGCGTATTTCTTCCACGCCCGCTCCCGGGTTCCTGCCCGCAGAAATGGGATTGCAGGGAACGGGGGGCCGGGGGACGAACTCCGGGAATGCGTGCGGAATTGAGTGTTCGTGCGCTCAGGGAGAGCTTCATGACATCAAGAGAGCGTGTGCAGAGGGTGCTGTCCGGTCAGTTGCCGGACCGGCTGCCTTTCAACTTCTGGATGGACCGGGACCGGATGGCGGAGCTGGACCGCCGCTACGGCGCGGATTTCCGCCTGACGCACTACGGGGCCGACGTCATCGAGGGCTTCATCCTGCTGAACTTCTGGCCCGGTCTCAGCGCGAATACCGTGGACGACGGCAAGACTGTCTGGCAGGTGGAGCCGATGGTCCGGGACATCCGAGAGGCGGTGGACCATCCGATGCCGGACCCGACCGACGAAGCCGTCTATTCGGATCTGCGGCAGAAGCGCGCACAGTGGCCGGACAAGGCCATATTCGCCCTCACCGGAGGTCCCTTCAGCGTTCTGGAACCGCTGCGTCTGGCGGAGAACGTCTTCTACGACGTCATTGACCATCCGGATGCCGTGCATGCCATCCTGAAGCGGGCAGAGGAGGTGTTCACGGAGGCCGCCCGGCGCGCTTGCGCGGAGGACATTGACGTGCTCTACATCGCCCATGACATCTGCAGCCGCAACGGAGCCATGATGTCCCCGGATATGCTGCGCGAGTTCCACTTCGACTACCTGCGCGGAATGGTGGATGCCGCACACGCCGCCGGCAAGAAGGTGTTCCATCACACGGACGGCTATGTGATGGACATTCTGGACTTGTTCATCGAATATGGCTTCGACGGCATCAATCCGCTGGAGCCAAGGTATCACGACTCGGAGGAGTTCGTGCGACGCTCCAGTGGGCGGCTAATGGTCTACGGCGGCGGGGACAACTGCAACATCATCCCGGATGGCACGCCGGATGAGGTGCGCGCCCACGTCAGGCGTCAGTTCGAGGTGCTGGGAGCTAACGGCGGATACATTTTCAGCACGCACGATATCCCCTCGCACTGCCCGGACGAGAACCTGGACGCCATGGTGGAGGCCATCAAGGACTGCCGCTACTGATCGTCATCTCACAGGGCGCCGGGATTTGCGGCAACCCGGCAAGGAGAACCCCGGGCCGGTGGCGAACCCTGTTGCTGGCCTGACACATTACCGGGTGCGGGCGGCGCCCGGATGGAGGATTCGATTATGTCCAGAAGAATCAGCCGCCGCAGTCTGCTGAAGGGGGCTGCGGCCGGCGGGGCGGGGTTCCTGTTCCTGAGGGACAGCCGGCTGGCGTTCGGCTATGAGGCGAACGGCAAACTGAATGTGGCCTGCATCGGCTGCGGAGGACGCGGCGGCGGCAACATTGACGGGGTGGCGAGCGAGAACATCGTGGCCCTCTGCGATGTGGACGAGAACCAGGCGAAAGGAAAGCGCGAACAGTTTCCGAACGCACGGTTCTTCACGGATTTCCGGGTGATGCTGGACCGGATGGGCCGCGAGATAGACGCCGTCGTGGTCAGCACCCCGGACCACACCCACGCGGTGGCGGCTGCGATGGCGCTGCGGATGGGCAAGCACGTCTACTGCGAGAAACCTCTGACCCACACCATCCACGAGGCGCGCGTTCTGCGGGACCTGGCCCGGAAGGCGGGCGTGGCCACCCAGATGGGCAATCAGGGTACGGCATCCAGCGGGATGCGCGAATCCGTTGAGGTGCTGCGGGCCGGTGCGATCGGGCAGGTGTACGAGATCCACGTTTGGTCCAACCGTCCGGTCTGGCCGCAGGGGATCGAGCGGCCGAAGGACACTCCTCCCGTACCGGCTGGCCTCCACTGGGATCTATGGCTGGGCCCGATGCCGTCGCGGCCATATCACCCGGCTTATCATCCGTTCAACTGGCGGGGGTGGAAGGACTTTGGGACGGGCGCCATTGGCGACATGGGCTGTCACACGGTGAACATGCCGTTCATGGCCCTGGACCTCCGGGATCCCATCGCCGTTGAGGCGGAGGCGTTCGAGGGGACGGACGAAACGTATCCCAAACGCTCCATCGTGCGTTACAGTTTCGGTCCTCGCGGCAGCCTGCGCCCCCTGAGGATGTTCTGGTATGACGGCGGGTTGAAGCCCTCCCCGGACCTTCTGTTTGGGAGGGAGCTGCCGGGCAGCGGAGTGGTGCTGGTGGGTGAAAAGGGGCTCATGTTCTCTCCAGACGACTACGGCGGACAGTACGAGCTGCTTCCCGGGGAGCGTTTCACGGACTTCAAGAAGCCCGCGCCTTCGCTGCCGCGATCGCCGGGGCATCACGCGGAGTGGATCCGGGCCTGCAAGGGCGGTGAACCGGCGATGTCCAACTTCGACTACGCAGCCGCTCTTACGGAGACCATGCTACTGGGGAATCTGGCGGTGCTGGTGGGAGAACCTATCTACTGGGACAGCGCCAACTGCCGCGCCATCAACTGCCCGAAAGCCGACTACTACGTCAACATGCCTTACCGGAAGGGCTGGCGACTGTAGGACCGCACTGAAACGCATCTGTTCCGGGCCCGGGACGGCGCTGCCGTCCGGGGCCCGCCGTTTATGGCCCGCCCTCGCCGCGTTGACAGGCGAACGGCCGTCTTCTAGAATGCCCACAAACCCGGCGGTGCGAGGGGGAGAGCGCCGGGGACAGGGAGGAGTCGCCGCGGAAATGCTGGATGCCGGTCTGGCCACGCGTCTGTTTTTCGTCCTGTTGCTGGTGGTGGCGCTGTCGTCCTGCGCGACAGCTGCGCGCGTTGTGTTTCACGAGCAATCCGGATCGCCGTTTTCCAGGACGCTGAAGGAGCGCCTGGAGCAGGCGGGCTTCGAGGTCCGGGCCGCGGGGAATGCGGACCTGGCCGGCGCGATCGTTTCCGGCGCGGACCTGGTGGCGCTTCCGGACGCCCGGCGAGTTCCCGCAGTTGCGGTGGAGGCCCTGGCATCCTACCTGCGTTCGGGTGGACGGCTGCTGGCGGTAGGCGCGCCGGCGCTCTCAGAGATGCTGGTGGAATACGAAGAGCGCTGGATGACCGTTCAGGAGGCCAGAGATCGTGTGCGCCAGAGGCCGCCGGACCGCGTGTTGTTCCAGTTCCGTCCAGGTGATGAAAAGAACTGGACCCGCTCCACCAATCATCCCGAATTCGAGGAGCGTCTGAGCGTCTTCGAGGGTGCGCTGGCCGGTTTCGTGGCGGACATTGACGGTTGGAACACCTACGATGCCCCACCCCTAGAGGATCCGTTCGCCGGAGGGCACACACTCACGGTCTTCGAGGCGATGGGAGACGCCAATACCCCGCGGCTATGGCTGGAGTGGCGGGAGAAGGACGGCTCCCGCTGGATGGCCGAGGTTCCCCTGCAGGAGAGATGGAAGCGTTACGTGCTGGAGCCCTCGGATTTCCGCTTCTGGGGACACGGCTCGCCCCAAGGGCGGGGCGGGCCGGGTGACCGCTTCAATCCGGCGAACGCCGCATCTCTACACATCGGGCTGGCCGAGAACTTCGGCCGTCTGCCCCGCGGGCGGCATATCTGGTGGGTGCGGAATATCGGCGTTTCGCGCGACCCTGCACTCGCTGCGGCCATCGAGCTCCCCCGGTTGGAGACCTTCTCGCCTTCCTACAAGACCTATCCGATGCGGGACGTGCACCGGCTCGCCGCCCGCACGGATCAGTCACCGGTGGAACGCTCATTCGCTCTGGAGGGACGTTTACAGGGGGCGATACCCGTCTGGCGGCCTCGCGGGCTGGGGTGCGTTCCCGGCGAACATCCGCCGATGAGGTTCATTCCGCTGGTGGATGCCTTCGACCATCACGGACAGTGGAGAGGAACGGCCGCCTGGCTGCTGCTGAACTTCGAGGGTGATTTCGCCGGATCGGCGCTCGCCTGCATCGGGCTGGATCCCTCTACCCTGCAAAACGATGCCATCGGACGGCTGGCGGACCTGGCTGTCAAGATGGCCACCAGACTCGCCTCCAGGTCGTTTCTCCGGAATGGAGGAGCTACGGTGTTTGCCGTAAAGCCCGGCGAGACGCTGAAACTGGGGGTTTCGGCGTTCAACCCAGCTTCCGGCCCGGCCCGCGTCTCGGTGACTTTCAGCCTGCTTCAGGAAGGCAAAGAGCGGCCTCTGGCACGCGCTGAGGAACGGACCCTACCGCCTGGGGAGGCTGCTGTATGGGAGGGGCTTTCGGCCACGCTGCAGGCTGTGGCCGGTCCCGCGAGGCTGGTAACGCGGCTTTCTCAGGACGGAGAGGTGGTTGATGAGATCTCCCAGCCCATCACGGTCAGGACGGAGCAGCAGGCGGAAGAATTCGTCCGCGTCGAGGGCGGCCAGTTTGTCTACCGGGGGCAGCCATTCTTCGCGAATGGAGTCAACTACTGGCCGCGCTCATCCATCGGGCTGGAGCCGCGCGCCTATCATCTGGGCTGGCTGCTTCCGTGGAGCTACGATCCGGAGGTGGTCGAGCGGGATCTGGTGGAGCTTGAGGCCCTGCGGGTCAACCTGGTGAGCATCCAATATATGGACCCGCGGAAGGCCCCGCAGATGGTGGATTTTCTGGAGCGGTGCCGCACGCACCGGATGTTCGTCAATGTGTTCGTGGCGGGGGCGCATCCGCTGAGTCCGAACTTCGAGGTGCTCAGACGTCTGGTCCTGGATGCCGGCCTGCCTGAAAGCGACCGGATCTTTGCTTACGATCTGGCCTGGGAGCCCAATCTGGGCCGCGAGGACAGGCGGGCGCAATGGGATCCATCGTGGCGCGAGTGGCTGGAGGAGCAATATGGCTCGGTGGAGCGGGCGGAACGCATCTGGGGTCATCCCGTCCGCCGCGACGCAGCCGGGGAGCCCACAGGACCGTCGGACGAGCAGCTCACCACGGACGGCCCCTGGCGGCCGATGGTGGCCGCCTACCGCCGGTTTGCAGACGACATTATCAGCAGGGGCTACGGGCGCGTGACCCGGTTCCTGCGCCGGCTGGACCCGGTTCATCTCCTCGGCGCCCGTACGGGTTACGGGGGAACCGGGCAGATGTGGCCGGTGGCGGCGTTTCCGTTCGACCTCGCGAGCGGAGCCGCGCATCTGGACTTCACCTCGCCGGAGGGATACGGACTTCAGGACGAGACGGACAACTTCCTTGCGGCCGGTTTCACCACGGAGTATGGCCGCTTCGTGTCCGGCGGCAAGCCGGTTTTCTGGGCGGAATATGGAGTCAGTGTCTGGCCAGACTCCGAAAGCGAGGCGCAGCTGCAGCGTCAGAAGGAGCTATTCGAGAACAGCTACCGGCTGTTCACGCGCTCCCACGTAAACGGAGCGGCCGCCTGGTGGTATCCGGGCGGCTACCGCGTGGATGAGAAGAGCGACTACGGCATTATGCGGCAGGATGTGACGCCTCGCCCGGCCGCTCTCATGCTGCGGGACTGGTACCCGAAAGCGTCGGCCTCGCTCCACCCGGAACCAGTTGCGGGCACCATCCTGATTGACCGCGACCGGCATGTGACCGGTTACGCTGGCGTCTGGCAGGAGGCTCGGGATGAGTATCTCGCGGCGCTAAAGTGTGGCCGGCGGCTCGTCCCGCGCACCGCGGGCACGGGAACAGACAGCGCCACCTGCCCGGATGACGGAATCGGCGGAGGCTCGTGGGCGGACGGGGCGCCACCGAAGTATATGAACGCCGAGTTCGGAGCGGTGCAGTTCGCCCTCGGCGGCGCCGGCTGGCAGGACTGGGAGGGCGGAAATCTGCAGACCGGCCGGGGACAGGAGGTGCGGCTGCGGGTGGAAGCGCTCAACACCGGCGAGGCGCGCTGGCTCGGCCAGAGCGGCCGCGGCCGCGTGGCGCTGCTCGCGCGATGGAGGGATCGCGAGGTGCGAGTCCCGTTGGGGAGTGATGTCGCTCCACTTGAGTCCCGGATGCTGCCCGAAGTGAGCCTTGGAGCGATTGAGGGGGAGACCGTGGTCGAGTTCCGGATGATCTGCGAAGGGCGCGGGGTGTTCGGACAGAGGCTGCGCATTCCCATCCGGCCTGACCGGTAAACGTTACCCCGCAGGAGGAGAGGTCTGGTGGCTGAGGAAGGCAGGCAGGATCACGCGGTAGAGCAGGCGGCGGAGATCCTGAACACCGCACGGCTCGTCGGCGTGTTTGCGGGAGCGGGTCTGAGCGCGGAGAGCGGGCTTCCGACGTTCCGGGATTCCGGAGGACTGTGGGAAGGGCATCGAGTGGAGGATGTGGCCACTCCCGAAGGGTTCCAACGCGACCCCGTCCTGGTGTGGCGTTTTTACGCACAGAGGCAGGTGGACCAGACTCGCGTCGAGCCGAACCCCGGCCACTACGCCCTCGCCGCGATGGAGGAGGTGTTCGAGGACTTCCTCCTGATCACGCAGAACGTGGACAACCTGAGCGAGCGCGCTGGCTCGCGCAAGCTGGTGAAGATCCACGGGGATCTGATGGAGATCTGGTGCTGGCGGTGCGAGTGGAAGTCTGTGCTGGAGCAGCCCGTTGACCCGGGTTCGCTGCGAACACCGGACGATCTCCCCCGGTGCCCGGCATGCGGGTCCCTTGCCCGGCCTGGTGTCGTCTGGTTCGGTGAGATGCTTCCCCCTGCCGCCATTGAGCGGGCTATCTCCTTCACGGCCGCTGCAGACGTCCTGCTGACCGTTGGTACCAGTGGACTGGTGAGCGGAGGGTATGGCTTCACGGATTACGTGCGCGGCCATGGCGGGAAGGTCATTGAGGTGAACCCCAACGAGACCTACCTTTCGGAGCAGGCGGATATCCTGATCCGCTCCGGCTCGGCGACGGCCCTCCCGGCAATCCTGGACCGGCTCCGTCTGTTGCGCTCCAGAGCCTGAGCGGAATAAGCCGCGAAACCCACTCCCCTCGGGACTTCCTCCGCCGGGTTGCGGAAGGCAGACTTGCCGGTGGTCAATGTCCGAAGGTGCGAAAAAAGGCCCGTGGGTTTCCCACGGGCCTTTTCCCTAGAGTTCAGTCGACTCTGCTAGTGACTTACGAACCCGGGATAATCAGGGCCAGGTTATTAACATTGGTCTTTATCCAATAACCCTTGCCCCGCTCAAGGTTCTCGAAATCCGGCAGGAAGTCCGGTAGCCCGACAGTCACATATGAGCCGCCCTGCCATGTCAAGCACGCTCCATCAATCCATCCAGCCGATGCCGCATCGGACATGGATTTGGTCTCGATCCCATTGGTGACGAGCAGTGCTTCATATGCCTTTGAGGTAGGCGTCATGTTCGGATATCCGATCAGCGTCCAACCGGCCTTCGGCAGGCTTATCCAGTGGTCGCCACTGACATCCGCGCCGGAGTAGCTGATTGTGCCACTTCCGGCAGTCTGCTTCAGCACCCAGTAACCATCACCCAGAAGCACATTGCCAAACTCCTCGGGAGCCAGCTCATCAAAGTACACATAGTTTCCAACGAGCGGATCCCATCGGATGAGGCCATTGAGATACCCGGCGAACACCGAAGTAGGATCAGGGTTCAGCGGAACAGCGGGACACCCCACCAGGTTCCAGCCCTGGGTCACCGGGATGTTCGCAGTCACGGGAGCTGCCATCGCTCCGGCGGCGGTAACCGCGACGAGCACTGCAGCCATGAAAGCAATTCCTGTCCTGTGCATGAGATCTCTCCTTTCCACAGAGCCGACAGAAAGACACCTGTAGCTGATTCAAGTATAACGCTGGCCCTCAGGCCGCGTCAAGCCGGAATTTAAAAAAACCATCCGGAATTTCTGACCGCGTCCCGGACGGGCCCTCCTTCCGGCGGCCTCCTGAGAGTGCCGCCCTCTCCTGGAGCAACCGGACCATCACCTGCCAAATGCGCAACCGAAAGGCACCCTTTTGCGCATCTCGCGCCTTCACTCGACTTGCCCGGCTTGCTCCAAGACTATCCTAAAGCACCTGCCGCCCTTCTGTAAAGCCCTTTTCTTGCAGAAACCTCAAATTCAAGTCATTTTACCGGCAAACTCCCTTTCGAATCCTGGGGGGCTTGGGGGACCCGGGGATGATGTAGGGATGTAGACTGCGCGGATATTCCGATAAATCCGGTTGGCCGTCTTCGGGGCCAACGCAAAAGGGGATCAGCGATGGTCAGTGGTGTAAAGAGGGGAGAGTGCGCCCAACCAAGCCATTGTTCCTCCCCGCGTTGACGAGCGCGCCGGGGTTCCGTATAATCCCGAAGGCGGGAGGGCGTTCATCCTCCGCTGGCATTCCTATGGACATCGCCGCAGTCTGGCACGACACAACAGAGAAAGTGAAGGACAGGGTGGTGCACCCCACCCTGTGGAGGGCCCTGGAGACGGCCGTCCCCATCACGACGGAAGGGGATCTGTTCGTCGTCGGCTTCGCGCCGGGCACCATGCATCTCAGCGGGCATCTGCAGTCCTCCGACCACCGCAATGCCATCGAGGCCGCGCTGCTGGCATCAAGCGGCAAGAAGCTGCGGCTTTGCGTCATAGACGGCGCCACCATGGAGGACTGGGAGCACTTCAAAGCGCGTCAGAAGGCCAACGAAGAGGCCAAGATGCGCCTGCGGGAGCGCGCCCGGCGCGAAATGGAGACCACCCAGACCTGGGAAAGCGTCTTCGAGAAGCTGGGGCGCACGTACGCCTCGATGAATCTGCGTCAGCTTCCGCAGGTGCGCGGGCGCTACCTGATGGATGCCATTCAGATGATCTCCGACGCGATGGACGAGCTCTACGACGAGCAGTCGCCCGATGAACCGTCCCAGAGGGCCCTGGCAAGGATCATAGACCGGGTTGGCACCCTCACCGAGGTTCCACCCGCCATCATCGCGCTGGAGCTGCTTCGCTACCGCGCCTCACGCTGAGAAGACCCTTCCCCACGGAAAATGCGTTCCCGGAAAGCCTTCACGCTCATAGAGTTACTGGTAGTGATTGCCGTTATCGCTATTCTGGCGGGCATCCTCTTCCCGGTGTTCGCCCGCGCGCGCGAAGCGTCGCGGAGATCGGTCTGCCAGTCCAACCTTAAGCAGATTGCTCAAGGCTTTCTCCTGTACCTGGATGACTGGAACGGAACCTATCCCTACCGGCCACTTTCCAACGGCGCCCCTAACCCGTTTTTCTGGGTGGGCAGGCACTGGAGATGGCCCTTGCAACCCTACATTGCCCAGGGGATGGGTATGGTGGACGGCGACCCCTTGAAGTCCAACCGCGTCACGGGAGTGCTGTACTGTCCGGCGGACGCCTCCGGCGAGGACGCCTACGACCGCACCTCCTACGCATACTCGGCTTGCTTCTTCTACCCGCCTGAACAGGTGGCGCAGATGACACGGAGCGACCTGTACCCCACCGGACGCTTCATCCCGGTCCCGCAAAAACAGTCCTCGGTGGAGCATCCCTCAGCCAAGATCTTGGTGGGGGAATGGACGTCCAATCATACTGCCCCCCGTCAGGCCACCTGGTGGGGACCGGGTCAGGGAGCCCGCAATTACGCCTTCGCGGACGGGCATGTGGCGTTCGTCCGCGCCCAAGACATAATGCCATCTGCCGACCCATCCGACCCGATAGACGTCAACCGCACTGCGGGAGGCGTGCGGGGACGCGACATCCGCTGACCTTCCGGCCGGTCAGTAGGTTCTGCGGCTGCCCTGCTGGCTCCAGAGTCGGAACAGTTCCAGGCAGGCAGACACCAGCAACCCTCCCCGGATCTTCACCGGGCTGCGGCCCAGGTGCTTCAGCTCCACATTGCCGACCGGCAACTCATTGAAGCCGTACAGCTGCGCATCCCGGATGGAGGCTCCGTAGACGATCCGCTCCACCCGTGCCCAGTGACAGGCGCTGAAGCACATCGGGCATGGTTCACACGTGGAATAAACCGTGCATCCGGAGAGATCCACCGTCTGCAGGGCCACGCACGCTCTGCGGATGGCGTGGACTTCGGCGTGAGCGGTGATGTCCGTCGTCGCCCACACCACGTTATGCTCACAGGCAATCACCTCGCCGCCGCGGACGATGCACGCGCCGAAAGGGGTCTGACCCCGGGAGATGCCCTCCAGAGCCTTCTCGATGGCAAGGCGCATGAAGCGCTCATCCGGATCCATTCGGACGTCTCCTGGCGCGTGAGCGACGCCGTCAGGCTCCGGCAGCTACGGATTCCGCCCCGGCGGCGCGCCTGGCACCCTTCCGGGAGCCGTTCGACCGCCCGGAAGTCTCGCGGCAGCGCTTCAGCGCGGCTTCCACCAGCCCCCGGAACAACGGATGCGGCCGGTTGGGACGGCTCTTGAACTCGGGATGGAACTGCGTGGCCATGAAGAACGGATGCGAGGGCACCTCGATCATCTCCACAAGCCTGTAGTCCGGAGACACTCCGCTAAAGACCATCCCCGCCTTCTCCAGAGCGGGACGGTAAGCATTGTTCACTTCATAGCGGTGCCGGTGGCGCTCGTAGACCAGCTCCGTGCCGTACAGGCTGTGCGCCCGGGAACCATGGATGACCCGGCACGGATAGACGCCCAGCCGCATGCTTCCGCCCTTCTCAGTCACTCCCTGCTGCTCCGGCAGCAAGTGGATGACGGGGTGTGGACACTCTGGATCCACCTCCTCGGTATTCGCCCCTTCCAGCCCGCAGCCGTGGCGCGCCATCTCGATGACCGCCATCTGCAAACCGTAGCACAGCCCGAGGAACGGGATGCCGTTCTGGCGGGCGTAATGGATACTGGCGATCTTGCCCTCCACACCACGCGCGCCGAATCCTCCGGCGACGATGATGGCATCCACATCCGAGAGCACGGTTTCTGCCGATCCCGATTCCAGATCCTCGGAGTCCACCCAACGGATGCTCACCCCGCAATCGTTGGCCACGCCCCCGTGCCGGACAGCCTCGGCGATACTGATGTAGGCGTCCCCGTTGCCGGTATATTTGCCCACAATAGCGACCGTCACGTGCTCCTTCGGATGCTTGATGGTCTCAACGATCCTGCGCCACTCATCCAGGTCCGGGGCGTTTGGCGGGAGCTTCAGCTTCTCGCACGCCAGGCGGGCAAGTCCCTCCTCCTCCAGCGCAAGCGGAGCCTCGTACAGCGTCTCCACGTCCAGGGACTGGATGACAGCTTCGCGGTCCACATCGCAAAACAGTGAGATCTTATCCCGCATCTCATCGGACAGCGGGACCTTGGAGCGGCAGACCAGAATGTCAGGCTGGATACCGATCTCGCGCAGATTGATGACGGAGTGCTGAGTGGGCTTCGTTTTCAGCTCGCTCCACGGCCCCACGCTGGCGATTAGGGTGACGTGGACATACAGAACGTTGTCGTGCCCCACATCCTTCTTGAACTGCCGGATGGCTTCCAGGAAGGGCAGGCCCTCGATATCGCCCACCGTTCCCCCGATCTCCACGATCACCACGTCAGCCGAAGCATCTTCGCCGGCGCGGCGGATGCAGGCTTTGATCTCGTCGGTGATGTGGGGGATGACCTGAACGGTGCTGCCCAGGAACTCGCCCCGCCTCTCGCGCGCAATCACCTGACCGTAGATCTTGCCGGTGGTGACGTTGGAGTTGCGCGTCAGCGACACGTCAACGAACCGCTCGTAATGGCCGAGGTCCAGATCCGTCTCCGCGCCGTCATCTGTCACGAAGACCTCGCCGTGCTGAAACGGATTCATGGTGCCAGCGTCCACATTGATGTAGGGATCCAGCTTCTGCATAGTGACGTTGAATCCCCTGCTCTTCAGCAGACGCCCCAGGCTGGCAGTGGTGATGCCCTTGCCGATGGAAGACACCACTCCGCCCGTCACAAAAATGTACTTCGTCATCGCTTGTCTCTCCCGCCCGGACCTTCCGGTGCGCCGGTCCGGCGCACTCACCCCGCCTCCGCCACAAGGGCCCGCGCTCCGCGCGCTGCAGCCTCAAGCGGCTCTCCTCGGGCCAGCAGCGCGGCGCATGCGGCGGCGAGCGCCTCTCCGCTGACCTCGGACCCGTCTCCTGCAGGCCACTCCGCTAAAGAATCCTTTGCCAGCAGGACGTCCAGAACCTCCGCTCCCTTTCGCACTCCAAGCATCAGTACAGCTCCGGAGATCCTGTCCAGCACGGCTCGCGCCGCCTGGAAGAAACTGTCTCTGCCGCGCACCTCCACACGGCTGAGCAGTCCCGCGGTCTCGCCATCGCAGATCACCAGCCGGCAGCGCGGCGCCAGCGCCAGGGCCGTGCGTTTGATGCCCTGAGATGTCATCAGGGATCTGCCTCCACTGGAACCCAGAACCGGATAAAGCACCACGTTGCCCAGCTCTCTGCGGCGGATCCGCTCTGCGACGGCGTCCACGGCCTGATGCCGGGCAAGCATCCCCACCAGAACCGATCCCGCGTTGCCGCCCTGCGCCGCGCAGTCCATCTGCCGGGCGATGACCCGCGGAGCGATCGCCTGCACCGCCCGCACCCGGCCACCGGGGTCCCGGGCCGTGACGCAGGCGGTCACCGGCCGGAGGTCCACCCCGGCCACGGCAGCGATCCGCGCATACAGAGTCAGTCCGGCGGTCCCCGACGTGTCCGCGGCGCCCGCCGCGATCATCACCGGCCGGCCGGCCATCCAGCAGCCCTCCGGCGAACCCCGGTCATCTCAGCTGTCCCAGATTCTCGATGATGCCGCCCGGACGCAGATCTCCCTGCGCCTCCTCGGCCTCCTCCCGGGTACAGACCCCACCCAGAACCAGGAGCGTGTGCACTCCTGCGCGGTTGCCCACCAGAATATCCGTATCCAGCCGGTCTCCCACCATCACCGCATCGGACCGGTCCACGCCGGTCAGGTCCAGGATCTTCCGGATGGTGTAGGTCTCGGGCTTGCCGATGGTGATCGGCTCCTGCCCGCTGGCCGTGGCCACGGCCGCCACGATGGAGCCCCCCCCGGGCGAGACTCCGTCCTCGCGGGGATAGGTGGGATCGCGGTTGGTGGCGATGAACGTCGCTCCCTTCAGGATGGCCTGCTGAGCGCAGTTCAGCTTGTGATAGTTGAATGACCGGTCAATCCCCACCACCACGAAGTCCACGTCCGTGGTGTCGTCCGGAGAGAACACCTGCATCCCGGCCGCGGAAAGCTCGTCGAAACAGCCCTTTTCCCCGATGATCATGACCCGCTTGCCGATGGCGCCGTGCTCACGGAACCAGAGGCCGGTCGCGAAGGAGCTGGTCATCACTTCATCCGGCGACGCCGGCACGCCCAGGCGCGTCAGTTTGTTGGACACGTCCTTCCGTGAAAGGGAGGCGTTGTTGGTGAGAAAGAACACACGGGAGCCTTCCCGGCGGATCCTCTCGATGGTCTCGGCGGCGAAGGGTTGCGGGGTGTTGCCGCGGTAGATCACTCCGTCTAGATCGAAGATGTAGAGTGCCCGTTCCACGTGAACGGATGATACGTGTTTCGCCCTTCCAAGTCAACCGTTGATGGCGCTTATCTCCGCACCGTTCCGGCAGTCCTCCGCAGAGTCCTGCTTACCGACGGATGGGCATGCTTGCAGATTGTGGAGACTCCTGCTACAATCGCGCCAATCCTTGCAGTACGCGCCCGCACAATGAGGCGTGTGGAAAGGGGGACCCACTATGCTGGGATTCGGTGACTTCTGGGTGGCGCTGGCTTACATCCTCTGCATCGGCTCCACCCTGCTTTGCGTGGTCTACGGCATCCTTCACTGGAACGACGACGAAGAGATGGCCGAGCCGGTCCATCCGCCCGATGAAGACCTCGAGTTCGAGGAAGTGTAACCGGAAGGACGCAACCGATGAACTACGAGCTTCTGACCATCATCCTGGCCGCTTATGTGCTGGTGACCGGCTACCTTGGCTGGCTGGGCTACCGCAAGACGCGCAGCGCCGCGGACTACCTGCTGGCCGGCCGGCAGGTGCATCCGCTGCTGATGAGTCTGGCTTACGGCAGCACGTTCATTAGCACTTCGGCCATCGTTGGGTTTGGAGGGGCGGCGGCCCTGTTCGGAATGGGCCTTCTCTGGCTGACCTTCTTCAACATCTTCCTGGGGATCTTCATCGCGTTCCTGGTGTTCGGGCGGCGCACCCGGCGGATGGGAGCGGCGCTTGACGCGCATACGTTCCCGGAGCTGCTGGGACGCCGGTTCGGTTCGCGCTTTGTGCAGGGCTTCGCGGGAACCACCATCGCGTGCCTGATGCCGCTCTACGCTGCAGCCGTCATGATCGGTGGGGCGCGGTTTCTGGAGGTGCAGCTAGGACTGGAGTATCAGCTGGCGCTGTTCGTGTTCGCCGTCGTCGTGGCGGCTTACGTGTTCTTCGGCGGGCTGAAGGGAGTGGTCTACACGGATGCCCTGCAGGGCACACTGATGTTCGTGGGGATGTTCATCCTGCTGGTGGCCACATACTCCAAGGTGGGCGGGCTGGCCAGTCATCAGGCGCTGACGGAGCTGGCCTCGAAGGTACCGCCTCCGCTGGTGGAACAGGGACATCGCGGATGGACCGCCATGCCGGCGCTGTTCTCTCCCCTCTGGTGGCAGCTTGTATCCACCATCATCCTGGGGGTGGGCATCGGGGTGCTGGCCCAGCCGCAGCTGGCCGTGCGCTATATGACTGTGAAGAGCGGCAAGGAGTTGAACCGGGCGCTGATCCCGGGTGGCATCTTCATTCTGATGATGACCGGCGTCGCCTTCACCGTGGGAGCCCTGACGAACCTGTTCTTCTACAAAACGCAGGGCAAGATCGCGCTCGCGATGGTGGTGGATCCGGCGACGGGCAAGCCCAACATTGACAAGATCATTCCCACTTACGTTTCGATGGCAATGCCGGAATGGTTCGGCTACGTGTTCATGCTGAGCCTCCTGGCCGCCGCCATGTCCACACTGAGCGGCCAGTTCCACGCCATCGGGACTTCCTTCGGACGAGACCTGTATCAACAGGCGCTCGCGGGAGGCAAGCACCAGGAACGCACGGTGCCGATCGCCAGGCTCGGCATCTTCGCCGGGTTCGTGCTGACCATCATTCTGGCGTATAACCTGCCGGTGGGGATCATCGCCATCGCGACGGCGCTGTTCTTTGGAATGTGCGCGGCTGTCTTTCTGCCGGCCTACATCAGCGCCCTGTTCTGGAAGCGGGCCACTCTGGCAGGGATCATCTCCGGTATGCTGACCGGATTCTTCGCCTGGGGACTCTGGGTGCTGTTCGTGCACGAGAAGGAGTCCGCGGCGCTGGGGCTGTGTATGGCCCTGTTCGGAAAGACCAGCCTGGCGGCGGGCACGAAGTGGGCCGTGGTGGATCCGCTGGTCATCGCTCTGCCGCTTTCGGCCATTGTCACAGTGGTGGTGTCTCTGGCCACCCGGCCGATCGCTGAGAACGTCCTGAACCGCTGCTTCGGCGGATCGCCGGCAGGAAGCCCGGCAGCCTGAGCCCGGCGGCTCAGCCGCACCAGGCTCTACGGGGCGGGGATCCAAACCCCCGCCCCGCCTTGCTCACAGCTTCCAGAATATGCCTCGCCGGTTGCACCACCGGATGATCAGCCACAGACATCCCGTCCAGAGGAGCCCCCACATCAAGCCCAAGTAACCGCTTTTGTCTAGCAGAAACCTCTGCCAGAGGGGGGAGTCCCACAGGCCAGCCCACATCTGAACGGGCTCGGTGGGAGTCCCCTTGAAGAACGGCTCGATGCCAAGCGCACGGAAGGCCAGTCTCATGATGATCTGCATAAAGTATGCAAGCAGGGCGTTCGAGCCCAGCACGTCCAGCGGGGCGGTCCACCCCCGCACGCCCCGCACATCCACCACCCAGTAGAAGGCCAGAAAGGTCAGCGCCGCCACGCCGGATGTGAACAGGGCATAGGACGCCGTGACGTCCGGTTTATTGAAACAAAGGTCATACTGGCCGATGGCCATTCCTAGCTGATGGATGGCCAGTCCGGCCCCGCCGCACACCAGCCCCAGCAACAGGCTGCGGCGCGTCACCTGCCGATGATCGCGCGTGGCTACCGCTTCTCCCAGCAGGACTGCGGCCATAGTGATGGCTCCGTAGGAGATGGAAACCCAGGGCAGGCAATGGACCCGAAGAGGCTTCAGAGGATCTCCCAGGGGATTGGCGATGGTCCAGAAAGGCTCCGGCGTATCGCCGAGGCCCAGCCACCACCCCGTGTAGCGGCTCATCAGAGCGTGAAAGATCAGCACCACCGGGATGGCGGCCCATCGCCACGGGCGGCCGAGCTTCAGACTGGCCGCACCCATCAGATAGGCTACGCCGATGGCCTGCAGGATCCCCCACCACCACGACAGGCCCAGGATCAGGCTGATGTAGAGCACTCCGGCGGCGATGAGTCCGGCGGTGCGCGTGAGAACGTGCCGCCACCATTCCGCTCCGCGCCGCGACCGGCTGAGCGGGATGCACACGCCCACGATGAACACAAAGAAGGGGGCCACCAGGTCCGTCAACGTGCATCCCACCTTTTTGCGCGCTGCTTCGGGAAGCCGCTCGATCTCGGCCTCGGTGAGTCCTTCGGCTTTCTTCTCCTCGACGAAGGTCTCCCATCCAGTGTCGGCGTGTTTCCAGGTGGAGACGGGAAGGCTGCCGAACCAGGATCTCTCGTGGGGCAATTGGGGGTACCCCGCCACTGCGATCACCAGCACCATCAGGAAGATGGTGAACCCTCGAAAGGCATCTATGGACGCCACTCTGCCCTGCGGCGAGGGCCGCACGCCTGTACCGGATGACTGCATTCCTCTTCGCCTCCGCCTGTCGCCGGGAAGCACTCCTGCCTGCCGGTGCGCTACCGGGAGATTTATCTTCCGTCGCTGCCCTGACCTTCTCTCCCGCAGGCAGGAGGCTCCGGCAGGGGCGGATAAGAGGCCAGTTGCGCCGGTCCGCGAAAACCCAGACGGACTGCGCCAGAACAGCGTTCGAGGACTCAAGATATGGCGCTCAGAATAGGCATCGTGGGTGTGGGAAACATCGGCAGCATCCACGCGCAGTGCTACAAGGACGATCCCCGGTGCGAGGTGGTGGCCTGCTGCGACATCATCCCGGAAAAGGCCGACGCCGGGGCGGCGAAGTTCGGCGGCAAAGCCTTCTACAGCGTCCGGGAGATGCTGGACAGCGGCATCGAGCTGGACGCGTGCAGCATGTGCACCCGCGGAGAAGAGAACGGCGGAGACCACTTTACCCCCACCATGGAGCTTCTGGAGGCCGGCATCCCGGTGCTGGGCGAGAAGCCCATCTCCAACAACGTGGAGGAGGGGAGGCAAATGGTGGCGCTGGCGGAATCGAAGAAGATCCCCTACGCCATCAATCTGAACCACCGCTTCACCCCCGCCGCCCTCCGCGCCAAAGAGTGGGTGGAGACCGGCCGCCTGGGGTCGCTTTATATGATCAACATGCGGATGTGGATCAACAACCCGGTGGAGACATCCCCGTGGTTCCACCTGCGCGCCCTGCACCCCCACTCCTTTGATGTAATGCGGTACTTCTGCGGGGACATCAAGAGCGTAGCCTGCTTCCTGAAGAAAGGGGACGGGCGCATCTGCTGGTCCAACGCCCAGATCCTGCTGCATTTTGAGAACGGCGTGGTGGGCAATCTCACCGGCAGCTACGATGCCGGCGGCAGCTACGGGCTGGAGAAGTGCGAGGTGGTGGGCTCGCGGGGGCGCTTCGTGCTGGACGACGCATGCGAGCACCTGTCCTTCTACCCGAGGGATTCCATCGAATACGAAACCTACAGCTACCTTGGCGGGATGCGCAGCTTCGGCGAGACCTTCGCCAGCCGCATCCGCAAATGGGTGGACCAGCTGGAGGCGAAGGTGCCTTACGACCAGATAGACGGGTCCGGCAGGGACGCTCTCAAGGTGCAGGAGGTCATCGAGGCCGCTATCCAGAGCTGGGAGACGCATTCCATCGTGGACCTCTGAGGTCCCCGGCACTCTGTCGCGAAACGCGTCAAGGAGACTGTGGAGATGATCAAGTTCGGCGTGAACTCGGTGCTGTTCGCGGGGTTCGACTTCGCAACGGCGGCCCGGCACATCCGTCTTGCGGGATACGACGGGGTGGAGATATCGGCCATTAAGGGGATGTGCGAGCATCTGGACCTGGACAACTGGCGCTCGCAGGCCCGGGAACTGAAGGCCATCGTGGAAGACAACGGGCTGGAGTTCCTGGCCATGGAAGAGGCGGCGCTGGACGAAGACCGTCTGATGAAAGCGTTCGAGGCGGGCGCGGAGATCGGCATCCCTGTCATCAATATCGGACCGGGCGGACAGTCGGACAACGATGAGGACTTCGAGCGTCAGACCGACTTGATGGCGAAGATGGCGCAGGAGGCGGAAGGTTTCGGGGTGACGTTGTGCGTCAAGGCCCACGTCGGCGCTTGCATCTACAACACCGAGACGACCCTGCGCGCAATGCGTAAGATCACGTCCCCCGCATTCGGCATAGATATGGATCCGAGCCATGTCTACCGCGCGGGTGAGAACCCGGAAGAGGCGCTTCCGCAGGTGCTTTCACGGACCCGCCACATCCACATCCGCGACTGCAAGGGACGCGGCCCCTCCCCCGGCTCGCCGGCCGAGCAGACCTGCGGACGGGGCGACATTGATCTTGCCGGTTACTGCCGCGCCATGGTGCAGGGCGGGTACTCCGGCCCGGTGGATCTTGAGATCATAGGCGCAGGCGAACTGAGCCTGCCCGAAGTCTCCATCATCGCCGCCGAATCCCGCGGCTACCTCCGGGCGGTGATGAGGGCGATGGGGGGAGAGGACTAGAGGTTGAAGGTTCAAGGTTGAAGGTTCAAGGTCAAGAATTGCAGCCTCTGGGGCAGGACGTTCTTGACCCGGCGAATCACCATCCCAGACCTGTAGGCGAAGGGCGATAGGCGTGCAGCATTCTTCAAATGCGCAACCAGACCGATTCCTGTTCGGATTCGAGCGGCTCGACGTCTGGCAAAAGGCGGTGGAGCTTGCTGGAGATGTCTACGCCGCCACGCGTGAGCTTCCGCGAGAGGAACTCTTCGGCCTGTCTCTTCAGATGCGCAGAGCTGCGGTCTCGGTCGCTGCGAACATTGCCGAAGGCACGTCAAGATCCTCCGGAAAGGATCAGGCAAGATTCTTCGAGATCGCATTTGGCTCTCTCGGCGAACTCGCCACCCTGTTGCTCATAGCCGCCGGGCAGGGATGGCTGAATTGCGAGAAAACCCGCACACTGAGAGATGGGATCGAGAGAATATCGCGAATGCTCTCGGGACTTCGCCGCAGCGCCTGCAAGAAGGTTCAGCAGTCCGCGCAGCAACTGGTACATCAGAGTTGTTCTTCTACCCACTCAGAGGGAGAAGAGATCTGATGATATATTATGACGGTTGGATTTCATGGTACCGAAGCCGGTTTTCCTTTACTATTGCTTTACTGTATGGCCATTGTGCACATGAGACGGCACAAAATCTTCAATCAATATCCTTCAACATTCAACTTTAAACGTTAAACATCAAATCATCGCCTGGCCATCTGGCAGCGATCTGGAAAGCATAACCCAAAATGAAACAACCCAATCTCATCCTGTTCGGTATTGACAGTCTGCGGGCGGATCACATGAGCCTCTATGGCTACCATCGTCTTACCACGCCGCACATAGACCGGTTTGCGGCGGGCGGGACGGTGTTCACGCGCTGCTTCAGCCCGCACATCCCGACGACCCCGGGGTACTCCTCCATGTTCACCGGGATGGATGTCTTCGGCACCGATGTGGTAGCGTTGCGCCACGAAGGGCCCCTGGGCAGTCACCTGAAGACGCTGGCGGAGATCCTGGGGGAGCGCGGCTACAACACCACGTGTGTGGGGTTCAGCGGGAATGTAGCGTCAAGAGGATTCCAGAACTATCTGGATTTCAGCGGCTGGGGGGAGTATGAAGCCGGCCGCAGCCCCAAGGCCGAGAACCTGAACGCGGTCACCATCCCGGAGCTCAAGCGGCTGGCGGCGGATGGTAAGCCATTCTTCCTGTTCCTGCGGCATATGGATCCGCACTCACCCTATCTGCCTCCGCAGCCCTTCGAGCGCATCTTCTACGGCAGGGACGAGTTCGATCCGGAGAACAACTCGCTTGAGCCCGTGCTCTCGTTCAAGCCGTTCCGGGACTACTTCGCCAGCTGGTTCCCGCCGGGCGTCCGGGACAAGGATTACATCATCGCGCAGTATGACGGCGCGCTGGCGTATATGGACGCCTGCATCCAGAACCTGTTCACGCTGATTGCTGATCTCGGTCTGGAGGAGGACACTCTGGTGGTCATAGACTCCGACCACGGTGAGACCCTTTACGACCACGAATGCTGGTTCGATCACCACGGCCTTTACGACTGCACCCTCACCGTCCCGCTCATCTTCCGGTTCCCGGGACGGGTGCCGGAAGGCGCACGGTTCGACCACTACTGCCAGCTGAAGGACGTGACGCCCACCATTCTGGATCTGATGGGCATCGAGACCGACATCGCCTTCGACGGCCGCAGTCTGGTCCCCCTGATGCGCGGCGAGTGGCGCGAGCCCGAGCCGGAGTTCTACATCACCGAGTGCACCTGGATGCGCAAGCACGGCTGGCGAACGCCGGAATGGAAGCTGATTGTCGCACTGGAGCCGGATATGCACTTCAAGCCGCCGGTCGAGCTGTACAACCTGATCAAAGATCCCGGGGAAAACCATAACCTTGTGGACGAGGAGCCCGGCGTCGTCCGGATGCTGAAGGAACGGATGGAGGCACACATAGCCCGCCGTGAGAAGGAGACCGGCCGCACGAACCCCATCTACACGAACCTGAACTGGCACGGCAGGGGGGTGCAGTTCAAGAACTCTCAGGAGGCGTACGACACGCTCTACATCGGATCTCCCAGCCAGGCCCGTGATCTGCAGGCCAGGGAATTGCAGACGCAACGTGGACAGAAGGAGCTCTGAACTGCGGTGCTGGTGACCGTGATCGGCCGGGGACATTCCGGCACACGCGCCATGTCCCACACGCTCAGCGAGAGCGGCGTGTATATGGGCGCGCAGATCAACGAATCGGGAGATCTCATCCCTCCCGAGGATATGTACGAGGCGTGCCGGGTGCTTGCCCGGCACGTCCGGCATCTGGGCGGGTTCCGCTGGGATTTCTCCCGCCTGATGGATGGTCCCATCGAGCCGGAGTTCATCCGGCTGGTGGAGTCCTATCTTTCGTCGGTCCTGTCCAGCGATGCCCCTCGCCGGGGATGGAAGCTGCCGGAGACCACTCTTGCCTATCCCTGGATCGTGCGGATGTTTCCGGACGCATACTATATCCACTGGGTGCGAGACCCGCGGGACAGCATCCTGGGGGCGCACGTCACGGACGACCTGGCCGATTTCGGAGTGCCCTATGAGCCTACCGACGACCTGATGTTGAAGCGGGCCACCAGCTGGAAGTATCAGCGGGCCATCGTCAGGGCCACCCCGCCCCCGAAGCGCTGCATCGAGGTCCGCTTCGAGGACTTTGTGCTGCATCAGGAAAGAGAGCTGCACAGGCTCGAAGAGTTCCTGGGGATCCCGCTGGCGCGGATCGAAGTGAGGCGGGATCCTGTAGGGCGATGGAAGCGCTGCGCTGGCTCCCCGGTGTTCGATCTGTTCGCCGACGACATCCGCGAACTGGGTTACGAGGAGCCGTGATCTCTGCAAAGTGTGTGAGACCGGGCGCAGGGCGGCGCCATCCGGAGTGTGACTGACGGATATGCTGAAGACGTGCGTGATCGGCATGGGGCCCATCGGGAACCTGCACGCCGACATTCTGGCGGCGGACCCGCTGGCGGAGCTGGCGGGTGTGTGCGACATCATACCGGAGCGGGCCCGCTCCGCCGGTGAGCGGCTGGGCGTGCCCTGGTTCACGGACGCACAGGACATGCTCCGCCACGTGCGTCCGGACCTTTGCCACATCACTACCGGGGGCTATGAATACGCCAGCGACCACTGGAAACCCACCCTTCAGGCGTTCGAGGCTGGCTGTCACGTGTTGTGCGAGAAGCCCATCTGCAATGATGTGTCCCGCGCCGCAGAGATGGTGGAGGCCGGCCGGAAGGCGGGCCGCTGTTTCGGAATAGACTTCAACCACCGCTTCACACCGGCCGCGCGCATCGCCCGGCAGTGGGTGGACGAAGGGAAGATCGGACCGCAGCTCTTTGTGAATGTTGCGCTCTGGATCGGGCGTTTTCAGGACCCGGATTCGCCCTACTTCCACATCAAGGCGCTGACTCCGCACGCGATGGACCTGATCCGGCACTTCTGCGGAGATGTGGAAAGCGTCCAGTGCTTTGCGATGAAAGCCCCGGGGCGCAGCATCTGGAGCACCGCTTCTTTCAACTTCCGCCTGAAGAGCGGAGCGGTGGGGCACCTGACCAGCAGCTACGACATCGGACGCGGCCATCCGATGGAGCGCTGCGAGGTGGCGGGGACGCAGGGGCGTTTCGTGCTGGAGGACATGTGGCGTGAGGCCACGCTGTACCCGGCGTCAACACTGGTCAAGACCGTATATACCAACCCGGTGTTCGGCGGATTCCGCGACTTCAATGACACGTTTCGTGAACGCATCCATCGTTTCCTGGAGCAGGTGGACTCCGGCGCGGCTCCGGACGAGATAGACGGCTCCGGGGCGGACGGGCTGGAAGCCCAGAGGATCATTCAGGCGGCGATCCTGTCGCTGGAGCAGGACCGCATCGTGCGGATCGAGGAGATAACGGGGTGAACTCCGTGGAGCGGGTCCGGACGGCGCTCCTTCTCAGCCAGCCGGACCGCGTCCCCATCGTGGAGTTCCTGATAGACCCCTCCGTCTACCGCGCCATCCTTCCGGATGCGCGCGATCAGGCGGACTTCATGGACCGGATGGACCTGGACGCTGTCGCCTGCACTCCTGACTGGCTCCGTGTGAAAGAGAATCCCGACGGCACGTTCGTGGACGAATGGGGGGTAACCTATGTCTCACGAGGGCCGGAGTTGCTCAGCCACCCGATGCGGGGACCTGTCCAGACGATGGAAGACGCACGCGCTTACACCCCGCCGGACCCCGACGCTCCCCACCGGCTGGAGACGCTGCGTGATCTGGCCCGGCGCTACAAGGGCAGGCGCGCCATCATCTTTCACCACCGGGCGGAATTCATGTGGGCGGCCTACTTGGCCGGAATAGACAACCTTCTGGCCGCGCTGCTGGCGGAGCCGGAGTTCGCCTGCCTGCTCATGGACAAAGTGCTGGAAGCGAACATGCGCGTTGCGCAGAACGCCATACGCGCGGGGGCGGATGTGGTGGTCTTGGCGGACGACTACGCTCACAACCCGGGCCCGATGATGAGTCCGGACGTCTTCCGGCGTTACCTGCTGCCCCGGTTGAGCCGTATGGTGGAGCTCATCCGCGACGAAGGCGCTCTCTGTATCAAGCATACGGACGGAAACATCTATCCGCTGCTTGATATGCTGATCTCCACGGGCATCCACGGTCTGAACCCCCTGGAGCCCCTGGCGGGAATGGACCTGAAGACAGTAAAGAAACTCGCGGGCGGGCGGGTCTGCCTGGTAGGCAACATAGACTGCGGCGAGCTTCTGCCCCACGGGTCGCCGGAGGAAGTGACGGAAGCGGTCCGCAGGGCGATCGCCGACGGCGCCGCAGGCGGCGGGTTCATCCTCTCCAGCTCCAACAGCATCCACAGCTCGGTGGACCCGCGGAACTACGTGACCATGCTGGAGGCGGCCCGCCGGTTCGGCGTCTACGCCTGACTTATTCCTCCACGGAGAACTGCGCGCCGGCGTGCTGCAGGGCGCGGATGATGACTCCGGCGTTGTCCGGCAGGAAGAACTGCTTGGGCGTCCCGTGGTCGCTGTAGCCGATGAGAATCTCATCCGCCAGAGGCCAGGGGCGGCGGCGCACCCGGACAGAGCGGATGGCGTCCAGAGGGATGTCCAGCCGGGCGAACGCGTTCCGGTAGTTCACGATGAAGCGCCGGTTGGTCACGAAGACCTCATACGGGGCAAACACCCAACCCACCAGCGTCCCCAGGATCCACCCCGTCTTGCCGAAGCGATGATGGAGGACGGCGGCCTCGCCCGGCCGCGGTGTGGCGCGCGGCGGCCCGAATCCCCAGAGACGGACGGCGATGCCCAGGTGGGCCATGTCTATCAGGCCGCCCAGCAGAAGTGCGCCGGCCACTGCCAGAACGGCGATGATCAGAGCGATGTCAGGCACCCTGTCGCTGCTAGCTCCCCGTAAAATGGTGTGTCGTCAGGCGCAGTATAGCCCAACATCTTCGCTCTTGCCCTTGCCCGGCTGTGCGAATAGGCCTGCCCCGCACATCGTGCGGAGCAGGCAAGCGTGTCCTTTCCCGGAACAGGGCCGCTAGCGCGCCCGGCAGTTGGAGCAGAAGCCCGAGACGTCTATCCGGACGCTTTCGACATCGAATCCGAGCTGTGCCTCAAGCTTGTCGCGCAGACGGTTCTCGCAGGAGGTCTCGAACTCCACGATCTGCCCGCAGGACTGGCAGCGCACGTGGTGATGTCCACCGGTCTTCTTGAACTCATAACACCGGCGGTCGTCCTCGAAGATGAGCTCGTCCACAAGATGAGACTCTTTCAGGAGGGCGATGGTGCGGTACACCGTGGACAGACTCACCCTCGAATCAATGTCGCGAGCCTTGCGATACAGCGTCTCGACGTCGAGATGCTCGTCCGAGGAGCGGAGGATGTCGTAAATGAGCCTTCGCTGGCGTGTAGCCCTCTGCCCCAGGACCGGGACAGCCTCGTCCCTGCGATCGGTTTTGATTTCCAGTTGAATGTCAGGGCAGTCCATACCCGAATGTTACCTCTTCTGCGAAACCTCGTCAATACTTTGTGCAGTTTTTCTCAAGTGGCGAACGGGTCGCAACTGACACGCTTCCGCAGATATACGGGTTTGTCACCTGCGGAAAGCGCTCCGGGATTCGGAAAACGCGGTAAAATGCCAATACTTTGACTGCGCGCGTCCGGCGCGCCAGCGCAGGGCCGGACCCTGCCTGTCTTCCGGCACGTCTTCGCAGGAGGGTGATCCGTGGATCTTCTGACTTCAGGGTACGAGTTCCTTGTCAAGGGCGGCCCGGTGATGTGGCCGCTTCTTCTGGCGTCCGTGCTGGCCATGGGTGCCGCCATCGAACGCTATCTGCTGCTTCGCGGCGCGCTGGACGGCGCGGAGGATCTGATCGAAGATGTCTCCCGTGCCGTTGTGCGGGGCTCGGTGGACGAAGCCCGCGGGCGCGCTCTTCGGGCGGGTGGACCGGTGGGCCGCGTGATGGCAGCGGGGTTGGATCACTGGGATGCGGGCAGCGCCGCGTGCGAAAAGGCGATGGAAGAGCGCGGGATGATCGAGCGTGAGGCGCTCTCGAAGCGGCTGGTCATCCTGGACACCGTCATCACTGTCGCCCCCCTCCTGGGCCTGCTGGGGACGGTCACCGGAATGATCAAGGCGTTCGAGGTGGTGGGAGCGGAAAATCAGATCGGCAGCCCCACGGCCATCACCGGCGGTGTGGCCGAGGCCCTCATCGCCACGGCCACGGGTCTGTTCATCGCCATCGTGACCCTGGTCATCTACAATTATCTGAACGACAGGGTTCGGCAGGTGGTGGGTATGATGGAGATCGCCGGAACGCGCATTGTGAACCTGCGCACCGCGCTGGATGATGCATCGGGAGGGACCGGCAATGCGCATTGCGCCCTACCAGCCTAAGAAAGCCCGCATCGAGATCGTGCCGATGATTGACACGATCTTCTTCCTGCTGGTCTTCTTCATGATGGCATCGCTTGCCATGACCACCATGCGCGGGATGCCGGTGAACCTGCCCAAGGCCGCCCAGGCTCAGTCCAGACCGGTGGACAAGGTGGTGCTCACACTCACGGCGGACGGGCGGTACTATGTGGACCGCGAGCCCGTCACCTTCGAGCAGATCCGTCCCGCCCTTCGCGAGGTGCTCCGGCGCAATCCGGATACGGCCGTGGTCATCAACTGCGACCAGAGCCAGCGCGTGAAGGGACTGGTGGAACTGGCTGATGAGGCCAAGAGCTGCGGGGCCAGACTGCTGACCATCGCCACCAGTCCGAAGGAGGAAGGCGGACGCTGATGGACCGGCGGCGCGACCGGGTCTTCCTGGCCGGGATAGCCGCGTCGCTTCTGGTGCACGGGGCGGCGGTGTCGGTCATCGCCGTCCGGGCGGCGTCGCACGACCCGGCGGCCCGCCAGATTGAGTTCCTGCCTGTGGAGTTTACCCGGGAAGTTTCCCCCGTCGAGGTGCAGCGGCCTCAGACAACACCGCCTCTTCCTGAGCCGCAACCGGTTGCAGAAACACGGCCGGAACCTGCGCGCACTCTCCGCGAGACCCGTCTGCCGGATGCTCATCGGGATTCCCCGGCGCGGCCTGTCCCCCCGCTCCGGCAGGTTGCCTCCGCCGGGCGGGCAGGCGCCGGAGCCGGAACAACTCCCCGGCCGGGCGGAGGTGAGCTGAATACCGGAACACCGTCCACCGGCGGCGATCTGGATCTGGGTCCGGGCGGACGGACCCGTCCAGGATGGGTTCCGGGGCGCGGCACGGGCGAAGGTTCAGGAACCGGCCCCGGGCGGGGCGAACCCGAACCGGTGGTGACTCCCGGGCCAGCGGCGCCTGTCGCGCCTGCTCCCTCCCCGCCCCCTGCGCCGCGGGAGGTGCGGGTCACCATCTGCCAGGCAAGCGGCATGCTGCCCGGGCGCTACTGTCAGAACACAGTCACGCGGACATTCCGCGAGGCCGACGTTCCCACACGCGCCTGCACGCTCTGCCGGGCTCCGGAGCCTCCACCGGAGCACCGGTCCACTCAGGCGGAGGTGGTCAAAGCCCGGTTCCTCAGCGGGTCGAATCCCTCCATCCCGCCATCCGTCCGGCTCTCGCGCCCGGTGTCAGTTACCTGCCAGTACACGGTGGGGACGGACGGCGGTGTGAAGGACGTAACCATCGTGGACTCTTCGGGGCACAGGGCTCTTGATCAAGAGGTGTTGAAGGCCGTGCGGAGCTACCGCTACAGTCCGGCCACACAGGGAGGAATCCCGCGTGAGGTCACCATGAGACGGACCTTCACCTTCCAGCCCACGGATTGAGCCAGTGGAGAGTAGATACCGCTCAAAAAGGCGTGGCCGCGATTAGCTTGCGGATCTGCTCCCTTTGCCGGCGGACCCAGTCGAGCGCGGCCTTTACTTCGGGATCCGGTCTGTCGAGCGCACTGTCCTCTTCGCCCAGCAGAGCGCAGTAGATCCATGCTTCCAGCACAGCGCCCCGCAGGGTCATGCGGGCGATTTCCGCCTCCTGCTCCATCTGCTCGCGCGTCACGGCGTCTTCCGTGTCACGGGCCGCTTCCGTGCGGGAGCGCACCTGTCCGGCGATTCCCTCGATGGCCGGCAACACACCGTCGCGGAAACGTCTCAACCATTCCGGATAGTCCCGCGTGGCCGCCACGTAGGCCCCATCACGGAAAGCGAATATCTTGCGGGGAAAGGGCGACCTCGCAAACGGCAAGCTGCCAAACCCGGCAAACCGGCCGTCGTGGGTGACGATCTCCGCCCACTGCCCGCCGCTCAGGAATGCGAACTCGGCGTTGTCCAGGGTGACAGCCTTGCCGTCCCAGTCCAGTAGGGTTCTGACGCGCCCCTCTTTGCGGTCCAGCTCAAGGATGATATGCCGGTTGCAGCAGTGCGTGCCGCCTGTGAACTCGCGCAGCACCACCTCCGGCCAGCCGTCCCGGTTCAGGTCCATCAGACGCACGATGGTGGACGGCTCGCAGGGACGGCTCCAGACCTCCGTCCCGCTGTAGAAGATCTGCGCCACTCCTCCCCGTTCGATCTCGCCGCCTCTTGCCGTCAGGCGGACTGTGAAGCTGCCGGATGACCAGGAGTCCCCCGATCCGCTCTGCATCTTCAGACGGCCCATCTCCCGGACCGGTTCGGGAGTCTGCCCTCCGGCGGCTCCAAACGTTGCGGCGCACGCCGCCAGCAGCAATATGCCCATGATCGCCACGTCACGCGCCCAGCGCACGTCTGGCTCTCTCCAGATCTTCCGGGGTATCCACGCCCACTGGCCGGAAGTCCGTCATCACCATGCGGATCTTCCAGCCCGCCTCCAGCGCCCGGAGTTGCTCCAACGACTCCGCCTCCTCCAGCCGGCCGCGCTCCAGGTGGGCGAAAGCCATCAGGCGATCGCGCCTCCACGCGTATACGCCGATATGTCCGTAGCGCGCCGGATGGATGCCCGTCCGGTCATACGGGATGCAGGAGCGCGAGAAATACAGCGCGCAGCCGTCCCGGCCCACCACCACCTTCACCAGGTTCGGATCCGATGCGTCCTCCCCGTCGCCGAGCGGAAACATCAGGCTCCCCAGTGCCGCATCCGCATCCGCGCGCATTGCCGACACCAGTGCGTCCAGGTCCTCGGCCCGGATGAGCGGCTCGTCTCCCTGGATGTTCACCACGATGTCCGCGTTTATGCCTCCCGCAGCCTCGGCCACGCGGTCCGTTCCCGTGGGATGCTCCGGCGCAGTCAGGACTGCCCGGGCGCCGAACGAAGCGCAGACCGAAGCTATCTCCTCGTCCGGAGTCGCAACGATCACTTCGTCCAAAAGCTCCGCTGCGCTTGCTCGCTCCCACACCCACCGGATCATCGGCTTGCCGCCGATATCGGCCAGTGGCTTGCGCGGCAAGCGGGTGGCCGCCAGGCGGGCGGGAATGATTCCGATAGCCCGGCCCTCAGCCATCCTCTTTCGCTCCCCGCCTGATGATCTCCACCAGCCGTGTGGTAGACCGGTCCTCCACCAGCCCCAGCACGCAGATGACGGCGCCCACCTCCCGGACCGCCTTCGCCTCCGGCAGATCCTCCGGCCGGTAGTCGCCCCCCTTGGTGTGGATGTGCGGACGCACCGCCCTGATCAGTTCGTCCGGGGTCAGCTCCGGGAAGATGCTCACCGCATCCACGGCCCGCAGCGAGGCCAGCATCTCAGCGCGCTCGTCCTCCGGGACAATGGGACGCTCCGGCCCCTTCAGTGCCCGCGTGGATGCGTCCGAGTTCACGCCCACCACCAGCCGGTCGCCCAGCGCCTTCGCCTGCGCAAGATACCGCGCATGCCCGATGTGCAGGATGTCGAAGCACCCGTTCGTGAAGACGATCTTCTCGCCCGCCTCCCGCCACTTGCGGCACAGTCTGGCCACTTCCTCCCGTGTCAGAATCCGTTCGGACGCATCCGTCAAAATCCGTTCTCCCTTGCCTGCCTGATCAGATGGGCGATCTCCGACGGCACTGCCGTCTGAACGCCCAGCTTGCGCACCACGCTGGCTCCCGCGAAGTTCGCCAGCCTGGCCGCCGTTACGATATCGGCCCCGGCCGCCAACGCCAGAGTCAGGGTGCTGACCACCGTATCCCCTGCTCCCGCCACGTCGAAGACCTCCACCGGCATCACAGGGATATGCTCCACCGCGCCGCCCTCCTGGAACACCGACATACCATGAGCCCCGCGCGTGATGATCACGCTGCCCGCTCCGGTGCGTTTCAGGATGCGGCTTCCTGCCTTCTCGACCGCGCTCTCGTCGTGGATCTCAACGCCTCCCGCAGCCTCCGCTTCCACCTGATTCAACGTGATGAGATCTGCGCCGCGGAACCACCGGAGGTTGCGCGGCTTGGGATTGGAGGTGAACACCACACCCTTCTGCCGCGCCAGTGCAATGGCCTCCTGAGTGATCTGCCCGATCACCCCCTTGTCGTAGTCAGAGGCCACCACCGCGTCAACCCCGGGCAATGCGTCCGCGATGCGCTCGCGCAGCCGCTTCAGCACGCGGCCATCCGGGTGTTCCCGCTTTTCCCGATCCACCCGGACCACCTGCTGGTTGGCCGCAATGATGCGGGTCTTCAATGTGGTGCAGGAATGCAGATCCTGCACCAGACCGTCCGTCTGCACCCCCAGCGCTTCCAGCTGCTCCGCCAGGCGCCGGGACCAGGTGGGGCAGCCGAACTGGTCGTCCACCACCTTCAGTTCCGGGATGGCGGGGTTGAGGGCCGCCTTGAGTATTTTCTTCAGGAAACTTGAGCCCCCGCGGCCGTAGAGCCAGGAGGTGCGCACGATGGCATGGGCCCCCCCCACTTCCTGGACGGCCAGCTCCCCGGCCAGTTTGGTGCGTCCGTACCAGGACAGGGGGCCGGGGGCATCGTCTTCCGCATAGGGGGCGGGAGGCGGCTTGCGGCCGTCAAAGACATAGTCCGTAGAGATATGAAGGAGATAGGCGCCATGACGGGCTGCGGCCAGGGCCAGATGCCGGGGCCCCGCCACGTTCACTGCGAAGGCCTGTTCCTGCTCCGTTTCACATAAATCCACCTGGGTGAAGGCCGCGCAATTGAGGATGGCCTCGGGCCGCAGATGGGCCACCACCTCCTCCACCCGGGCGGCCGCGGTGATGTCCAGCTCCTGGTGTCCCGGGGTCAAAAGATCATGGCGGGATCGGAGCACCTCCGCACAGGCCGAGCCCAGCAAACCGGTTTTTCCCACCAGAAGAAGGCGCATTTCAGGAAGCGTCCTCCCCGCTTAGGCCATAATGGGGCAGGTGTTCCGGCGGGGCCAGGTCCAGGGGGTGCTCACGGAAACCGTGCGCCGCCTGCAGTTCCATTTCGGCAGCCGGCCGGAGGCCCTCCATGCCGCCATAGGACCGGGTTTGGGGCCCTGTTGTGCGGAATTCCGGAATTTCCGGCAGGAATTCCCCCCCGCTTTATGGTCATATCAGGTGCGGCCGAACTATTTCGATCTTTGGCAGATGAGTGTGGATGAATTGTTGGCGGCGGGGCTGCGCCCGGAACACCTTGAAGTGGCCCGGCTCTGTACCCGCTGTCAGGAGGGGGAGTTTTTTTCCTATCGCCGGGACCGGATTACCGGAAGGCAAGGCACGGTTATCGCCCTCCTGCCGCCGGGGCCGGGCTAGGGAAAATGGGGGAGGGCCGGGGGAATATGGTTTCCCCACCCTCCCCACGCAAAACCTCACCGGCCTGTCAGGCTGCGGGGGTGTCCTTTTTCATCACCTTGTCCTTCAGGTCGCTGAACAGCTTTTTCCCGGCGTCCACGGCCTTGCCCACCTGTTCCGGGTACTTGTAGGCCACCAGGGCCCCTGCCACAAACCCCACGATGATTCCGAACACCATATCCCTGTCTTCCTTTCTGTGATCGAGTGGAAATCCGTTTTGGATAATTCAACCCTGGTTTTATACTGTTTTGTGATAAAAATTGCAAGTTTATTCCACCAAGGCCAAGGCCTCCCGGGCCAGCCGGCCCACCGTAGTGTGGTGCAGGGTTCCCCCCTCATAAAGAGTTACGGGGTGGGGGTCCGAGACCAGTTGCCGCAAGCCTTCGGCAGCCTCGGCGACCCTGAGACGCCCCAGGGCCCGGGCGCACAGGGCCCGCACCAAAGGATCTTTATCTCTGAGGTGGGGCAGAAGAAAGGGGGTCACTTCCTCCAGGGCTTCAGGATGCACCGCGGCCAGCCGCCCGATGCCCCACAGCATGGGGGCCCGGGAGAAGGGCTCCTCCAGAAAGCCCACGAACATGGGGATAATCTCGGCCTCCACCGAGAGGTTATGCGCCCCGATTTCCCCCAGGGCCGCGGCCGCGCCCCAGCCGAAGCTGCCGGAATCTTCATTTAACAGCCACAGGAGGCGGGTGATGATCTTGCCCACCTGCCCGGGATGTTCCCGGGCCACGTGGCCCAGCCCCTCCAAAGCCCGCCAATGCCGCAGGTCCTGGGGGTCATAGAGGAATTGCAGCAGCAAGGGGGCGACATTGGCCTCCCGCCCCGCCAGGGCCACCAAGGCGGGATAATCCGCCTGTTCCAGGCAGGCCATCACCTCCCGGCGCAGAGAGTTTCGGTTTTTGGTCATAATGAGGGTTTTGCGGGAAAATGGCGGGCAAAACCAGATCCCTGAAGCCTCAAGTTAAAAGGGGATGTCATCCTCCGGCGCGCCCCCTTCGGGAGGGGGAAAGGCTGGTTCGGCCTCCCGTTCCGGACCCCGGCCCCCCAGCATGCGCATGTTGTCCGCAACGATCTCGTAGGAATAGCGCTTGACCCCTTCCTGTTCCCAGCTGTCGGAGCGGATGCGCCCCTCGATGTAAACCAGCCGGCCTTTGGATAGGTATTGGCCGCAAATCTCGGCCAGTTTTCCCCAGGCGGTGACCCGGTGCCACTCGGTGCGTTCCTGGCGCACCCCCTGCCGATCGGTGTAAGTTTCGCTGGTGGCCAGGCGGAATTTCGCCACCGCCATGCCGCTGGCGGTATAGCGCAGTTCCGGATCAGCTCCCAGATTGCCCACCAAAATCACCCGGTTGACGCCCCCAGCCATGTTGCCTCCTTGCGGCGGATTTCTCGCTGCCTTTTCCTCTATCACAGAACCTGCGACCCGGCAAGGTTATTCTCCGGCGGAGAAACAGATCCGGGGGGGAGGGCCGGGGGGGTACACCTTCACCGCCCTCCCTCCGCCCCCCTCCCCCGCTGTACCCCATCACCCCTTCTGGCCGCTGGGGCGGGTTAAGTCCAGGAGGCGCACTTCGGGGGTGAGGGTGCCGTTGAAGGAGGAAAAACGGGTGCTATAGGCTATCTCCAGGGGACCGGAGAGGGGGTGCAGATTCCCCTGATCAAAGGCGATGGCCTCCCGCACCACCCCGTCCTGAGCCAGTTGCAGGCGCAGGTGCCGCTCTCCCACTACCCGGGAGGAGAGACAGTCCACTCCGGAGGAGACAAACACGGGTTCGGGGTTTCCCGGGCCGAAGGGGCGCAGCAGTTCCAGGTGATGATAAAAATCCTGGTCCAGTTCCGGAAGCTTGATGTGGGCATCCACTTTGAGGGTGGGAGGCGGGGGGTGGGAGCCCACCTGGGCGTGAAAGGCTTCTTCCAGGGCGGTCTGCAAAGCCTCCAGGTTTTCGGCGGCCAGGGAAAACCCCGCCGCGGCTTCGTGGCCGCCGAATTTCAAGAGATGCCGGCGGCACTGATACAACCCCTGAAACAGGTGGAAGCCCTCGATGGAGCGGGCGGAGGCCTTGCCCAGCCCCCCTTCCAGGCTCACCAGGGCCACGGGGCGATGGAACTCCTCGGCCAGGCGGGCCGCGGCGATGCCCAGCACCCCGGGGTGCCAGCCTTCCCGGCCCAGGACCAGCACCGGCCGCCGCTCCAACCCCCGGCGGCGGATGAGATCCAGGGCCTCCTGTAACACTTCTTCTTCCAGGGCCTGGCGCTGACGGTTGAGCTCGTTCAACACCCGGGCCTGGACCCGGGCCTGGGTGAGGTCTGTGGCCAAAAGCAGCTCCAGGGCCCCCCGGGCCTGGCCCAGCCGGCCCGCGGCATTGAGCCTCGGGGCCAGACGGAACACCAGGTCCCGTAAAGTGACGGCTTTGCGGTTGAGCCCCACGGTCTCCTTTAAGGCCAACAGGCCCGGACGCCGGGTGTCCTCCAGGGTTTTCAGCCCCTGGCGCACCAGGATGCGGTTTTCCCCCTGGAGGGGCACCACATCCGCGGCGGTGCCCAGGGCCACCAGGTCCAGGTAGGCGGCCAGATTGGGCTCAGGGCGGGTTTTAAACCAGCCTTCCTCCCGGAGGCAGGCCCGCACCCCCAACGCCAGGAGCAGAGCCACCCCCACTCCGGCCAGGAAGGGAAAGGGGTAGGCCTCGCCCCCGGTCTTGGGGTTCACCACCGCCAGGGCCGGGGGCAGCTCGGGGGGCAGTTCATGGTGGTCGGTGATGATCACCTCCAGGCCCTGCTCCCGGGCCCAGGCCACTTCCTCCCGGTCGCTGACGCCGCAGTCCACGGTCACCACCAGACGGCACTGTCGGGCCAGTTCCCCCAAAGCCCCTCGATTCAATCCATATCCTTCGGTGAGGCGGTTGGGAATATAGGGGAGGCAGGGGCAGCCCAGCTCCTGAAAGAACTGGACGAGAAGAGCCGCGGCGGTAAGTCCGTCGGCGTCATAATCGCCGTACACCGCCAGCGGTTCCCGTTGCCGCACGGCCCGGGCCAGCCGGGCCGCGGCCTCCTTGAGACCCGGCAGGCCGAAGGGGGAGTGCAGGCGGTCCAGGGTCGGCGACAGAAACGCCGACACGTCCTTCTCCCCCGTCACCCCCCGGTTCAACAACAGCCGGGCGATGAGGGGAGGCAGACCGTGCCGGGCGCTGAGCTTTTGCACCAGCTCCGGCCGCTCCGGATAAACCCGCCAGACCTTTCGCCGCCGCATGGTGTCCTCGTGGGGGAGATGGGGAGGTGGGGGAGGGGGCCACGGGCCGCAGGCCCCTGCCCCCTCCCCGCACCCCCTCCCCCAACCTTAAGGGAGGATTAAGGCTGGCGCGGTCCCAAGAAGCCCTTCAGGCTTCTCGGCACCGCGCCTCCCATAAATCCCCTGAAGGGGGTTGGGGAGAGGGGTCCGGGGGGAGGAGACACAGGTGAGGACACCTGTGCCACCGGAGCCATGCTCCCCCGGCCCTCCCCCCGGATACGCAGCTCTATTCCACCGTCTCCCCGGGTTTCAGGGGGATGACCCGGGTGGCGGGCTGGTCCTGGAGCAATTGGGCCAGCTCCGCCGGGGTGCCGGTGAGCACCGGGAAGGTGCCGTAATGCATGGGAATGACGAATTTCGGCAGCAGCAGCCGGCAGGCCAGGGCCGCCTCTACTACGAATAACGGAGCACACACATGAGAGCACGAGGCCTCCTGGCGCTACTCGTCCTGTTCACCATCGCCGGCCTGTCGCTGCAGGCCGGCCCGCAGCAGTCACAGGCTCCGCCGACGACCGCCGCAGGCACCATCTGCAAGTGGGGCGGCCCGGGCCAGATTCCCGACGGCGTTGACGAGCAGGATATCTGCTGCGCCTGCACGTCGGTCCCCGTGGGCAAGCTCGCGTCGGTCGATGGCTCGACGATGACGTCGCACTCCTGCGACGGCCACTACGAGTTTCAGATCCATATCGTCCCCGGCAAGAAGAACCCGCCGGGCGCGATGCGGCCGGTGATGAAGGGGGGCGGACTCGGCCAGGATCGGCCGCAGGCCGTCAAGGTCGGCGAGATCCCGGAGATCGAGCAGACGTTCACCCGCTATGACGCCTCGTATTCGTTCATGAACGAGAAGCAGCTCGGCATGGGGGAGACGACGATCGGCGGGCGGCAGGAGCTGTACAACGACGAGGGCTGGTTCGACATCATGGAGCTGCAGCGCCTCGCTCTCGAGCGAACCGCGACGGCCCGCGACGCCATCCGCCTG